>OKWE01000450.1_pt1 | contig 39378 bp, 42 predicted proteins | sample 1607051 | NCBI WGS metagenome assembly OKWE01 (sample SAMN04414079, study PRJEB24778) | human gut metagenome | material: faecal | host: Homo sapiens | reverse complement strand
AAAAATACTGTCTGTCGCTCGCGGCGGTGTTTGCTATCGCGCTGGCGGTGGTGGGGCGGGCGACCTTCGGGGGCGTGGTGAGCGAGTACAATATGCCGTACTCAGAGTGGACGACGTCCATGTTCTTCCTGCAGGGGGCGATGGTGACGGTTTACAGCATTGTCTTTACCGCGCTCTTCGCTATCCCCCTCGGCTTTATTTTCCTCGGCGACGAGCGCCAGGATTAAGCGTCAACGGGCGAACCATGGTTCGCCCTGTCTTATCGGCCCATCAACAGCCTGAAGGATTAATCATCGTCATGATAGTGATGATGGTGGTGATGGCGATGGGCGTGGTACCCATCGTCAATAATGCATCCCGATAACAGCGTGCACAGCGCAATAATCAACGGTAACACGATCGGTTTTTTCATCCCTTACTTCTCCCGCTATTCTGCTTTCCCCGGGGCAGAGAATGCCGCGGTGGATAACGTGAGTGTAAAGGGTTAACTTGTTGATGGGATAGGATAACTCCGCAATATCGCCGCCGCGATCACCACCAGCCGAACTGGCTGCCGGCCACCGCCACGATGGCGACAACCAGCATAATAATGGTGCTTTTTTTCATTATGCCCCACCCGGCGCCGCATAGCCGCCGACAAAAAACCAGCCGAGAAAGACGACGGCGATGATAAAGATCGCCACCGGGAAAAGAATACCCAATTTCATGATAGTGTCCCTGTACCCACGAATGATGCCCTGCATGATACTGGATATCGCGGTACTTTAGTCAATATGAATGAAATTCTCCTGACGGCGGGACTTCTTATCCTGGTACATCGCCTCATCGGCGGCGCGTAAGGCCGCTTCAACATCGATACTCTGCGGATCGCAGATGATCACCCCGAAGCTGGCGCCTTCATAGTCGATATGCTGTTCGCCGAGGAAGTAGACGCCGCACAGGGCCTGGCGCAGGATCGCGACATACGCTTGCTGCGCCGCGGGCTCCTGGGCGCTACCGACGATCAAAAACTCATCGCCGCCAAGACGACCAACGATATCCTCACGGCGCGCGACGGCGGTGAGTCGTTCGCCGACCTGCACCAGGAAGCTGTCGCCGCACGGATGACCGAACCGATCGTTAATGGCTTTAAAACCGTCGAGATCGATAAAAATCAGCGACACCTGCTGCTGCTGGGCGCGGGCGGAGGCAAAGCGTAGCGCCAGCTGCTTAAACAGCGCACGGCGATTAGGAAGCTGGGTGAGCTCATCGGTCGACGAGTGCAGCTCCAGCGCGACGTTAGCCGCCTGCAGCTGTTGCACCAGGGTGTCTTTTTCCACGTAGTGGGAAATAAGCCGGGCGAACAGCCCCATCACCTGTTCACCTTCGAGATTATAAGGTTGCTTCTGTCGGCTGGTGGCGCAGAGGGTACCGAACAGCGAGCCATCGGCCAGGCGGACGGGAATGCTTAAAAAGGTGGCGATCCCCAGCTCCTGGGCGGCGATGCAGGAGTGCCAGCGATGGGCCACGTCGTTGCTAAACGTGCACTGATCCTCAAGGGCGCGCTTGCACAGGGATTCATCCCACGGGACAGAAAAACCTTCCGGGATCTGCATTTCGCTGCTGTTATGGGCGAACATCACCTGCTGCCGCTGGGCGTTGATATCGATGCGGGTAAGATAGGTGGACTCCATTCGGGTCACCGCCTCCAGCATCTCCAGCAGCTGGCGCACCAGGGTTTCCAGGGACTGTTCCGCAGCGAGGGTTTGCGACACCCGGGCAAGAATAAAATCTGACATGAATAATACAGCTCCAGCACGCCAAACGTCACCCCAGCATAATGGGCTGCAAACGGACATCAGCGTCGAATAAACAGTGATATTTTTAAATTTATCACATCTTTCTGGGGAATACTTGTCGACTCGCCGGGAAAAAAGCCCCGTCGGGTGCGTTAGCCTCCCCAGATACTACGGCTTTCAACGGTGCAATGCGGGGTTGCGCGGCACGCAAGACCATTGAAAGCCATATTTACCTACCTAAGTGTGGACATAATGTGGACATTTTACGCATCAGCACCACCTCTCAGCGGGTTAAGTGAGATTGCGTCCTGGAGGTATTCGGGCGCGAAGTGAGCGTAAGCCATAGTTTGCTCAATTCGCGCATGTCCTAGGATCCTCTGTAATGTAATGATGCTTCCCCCATTAATCATAAAGTGCGTCGCGAAACTGTGGCGTAGTGCATGCGTCGCCTGGCCGGTCGGAAGATCAGGTTTTACTTCCCTGAGTATCTGCCTGAAGTCAGAATAAGACGCCTTACCAAATAACAACCCCCGTTTACCATCCGCTATGAGTTTTGCCACTTCCGCTGAAACTGGAACAGTCCGCTGCTTGTTACTCTTGGTTTTAACGAACGTCACACGGTTCTGTATGATGTGTTCCGCCTTGAGTCGAGCCGCTTCGCCCCAGCGAGCACCAGTACTTAAACACAGAACAGCTATCTTCTTGTTGTCGCCATCCAGTTTAAAGAGCAAGTGCTTGATTTCGTCCTCTGTCAGATAGCCAGTTTCGGGGACATCTTCTTTCAACTTCTTCCGCCCTCTGATCGGATGTTCACCCGAAAACAACTCGGCCTCGATAAGCGCTGTGAACATACCACTGATGCTGTTGAGATCACGGTTAATGGTGGAAGCTTTAATGCCCTGGCTTCTTCTTGCCGCGTAATACTGACTAATCAGCGCTTTTGTAATCTGAAAAGCACAAGGATCGTCGGTAATCCTGCAAAAAATATCTAACTTGTTGCGGTTTATCCGACCGTGCTCCTCATGCTTGCCTTTCAAATTCCACCAAAGCTGTATCAGTTCAGACAGATGCCGCTTATCCGTCGGCTTTGATAACCATTCTTTGGTGTGGTGGTTGAACTGGGTATGCTTCTCGAAAGCTACCGCTTCACTTTTCTTATCAAACTTTCTGCGGATACGCTTTCCATTGCGACCAGCAGGCCTGATGTCCACTTCATATCGACCATCATCGAGTTTCTTAATAGTCATAAGAAAACCCTCCGATGGGTGCGTTTGCCTTTAGGCCTCAACGCGTTGCAATTATGTGATGAATACTTTTCGACCAATAATAGACATTTGAAATGTATGTAGGACTGGTTAATTGTTAACCAGTCTTTTGGTCTGAGTGCTGCGAGGTTGTTAAGTCTTGCCCAAAGTGTGCGAGTGCCGGTGCGATTTGACCGGCTTCAGGCGAAACCTGATCGGTCATAAACCACAGTGTGTATTTAGTAAATTGAGGTATTTGCAGAATCTTCATCATTACGTCTGTTGGTGGGGTTGAGCGTCCGCTTTCGTAATAACTTAAAGTCCCATAAGGAATTCCTGTTATATCAGCGAGTTGCTGTCTACTTAGATACTCAGACTTTCTTATTAAGACGATTTTCTCGTTTAACGCGTTTGACATGGTGTTTAGATCTCAATAGTATGGTGTTTAGATGTAAACAGTTAAGTGTTTAGTATTGAACACTAAAGCCAACTATAAGCCATTAAGAGCAATCCATGAACCGAATAACGAGGAAATGTTAATGGTAAAGCAAATCACAAGCACGACCGATGCGGTTCCTTATCAGGAATTTGCCAGACTCATCGGGAAAACGCCGGCTGCGGTAAGAGGAATGATCGAGAAAGGGAAGCTTCCTGTAATCGAGATGACCGATCCCCAGTCTACTTCTGGCCGTGCCGGCGAATACTGGGTTTACCTTCCAGCCTGGAACAACGGCATGAAACTGGCCTACGAAAGTCGTCCAAAGGAGATCAGGGAAGGGTGGTTGATGTGGCTTGGTCTCGGTGAGCCAGGTCGATAGCCGGTTTCAGGAGAGGAAACATGAAGAACGGTAGCTGCGGATCAGTATCACAGCTCAATAGCAAAACCAGCCTCTACTGTGGCTTTACTATTCTGAAACTCCCACGCAAAAAACCGTACAACCGTCAGCGCTATCAAATTACGCACACAGGCCATTATTACGGCATCGACTTTGCTTTATCAGAAGCATGTCGAACGATTGACAGAATCATGAGTAAAAAGCGGTTTATTGCTATTTAATCTCTGGGGGCGAAAATGAAACTCGAATATGCAGATAAAATTAACTCGCTTTTACAATGCTTCCATTTCAATAAAGAGTTTCTGGAATGGAATCATGATTACTCTCTCCAGCTTTTACGCCATGGCGTATCCCACCTTTATCATTTCGCAATGCTTCAAGGCGAGAATGATGAATGCACTCTTGAAGAACTCCGCAACATCATTATTTCCGTCACCGATGGGGATATCCCTAAACCATACGACCTGCTATCTCTGGACGCTGAGCAACTGAAGAAGGCTATGAAGTTTGTTCAGCCGCAGGAGGTAACCGTAGAGGTTACACCGGAGATCCTGGAACACCTGAAACTGGGAGCTAGAGCCTCCTGGCGGCTGGAGCCCCCTCGCTTTAACTGATCATCGGAGTACGCCATGTTCACCGAAGAAAAAACATCCTGGGAACAGGAAATGCTGATCCGAGAGGCAATGGAAAGTGCAGAGCATGGGTTCACTGTACATCTAAAAAATGGTGCTCGTATCACCATTAGCTCAAAAAGCCCGTCTAAAGATTTAATAATTTACGGGCTCGAAAAAGCAATTCGCGGTAATCACGATCGCGCGCGAATGACCTTTATTGATTTCATGTATTACTGGCATGAAAGGATATTTAAGCAGATTAAAAGAAAGCCGCGCCCTAACCACTAATTAACCAGCATTAAAAACAACGGCATTCATTTTGCCGGGGATTCGTTTTGCCTTTTTCAGGAGGTTGCATGTCGGTTACGTCAATAAAGCCGGAAGGCGGAATAAGCGATCCAGAGTTTATGGGAATCAGCACCAATGCGCGCAAAGGCGAGCGCGCCCACTTACTCGGATTGCTGCGCATCCGTATGGGCCTGCTGAAAGAGCAAGGCCTTACCCCCGAAGAGATTTATTCAGCACTTGAGCAGTGGATAGCCAACCACGAAACAATTACCAGCGAGGGCAGTAGACTATGAATCACGTAATGATCGATTTGATTAACGTTAGTAAGAAACCTTCATCACCTCTGTGTGCCATTGAAGCTGTGTTTTTTGAACCCTCAACAGGGCAGATCGGAAAGGTTTTTTATTCTTCGATAGACATTCGTAAATCTGAAAGCTTGAAGGGCCGTATCAGCATTAGTACGGCATTCGATTGGATGAAAAAAGACTCTCACTGGCGCGCCGAAGTAATGAGCGCAACCGAAGCTGAAGAAGATGCACTTTGCAGCCTTGCTTCTTTCATCGCCGACAACACCTGTCCCCGGAACGCGGCGTTATTCGTATGGTTCAAAGATGCCCCGGAAAAACTGGTTTCACTTCGTTATGCCGTGGATCGCTTAGAGGTGTCAGGCATTTTACCTGAAGGCACAAAATACCGCTGCATTCGTTCACTTCTCGACCTTGCTGCTGCCACAGACTATGCGCCTCATGCGAGAAGCGCCCAGGCATGTTACACGCTCACTGACGCGCGATATCAAGCGGAGCAAGTCTGCGAAATCTGGCAGCGCCTGACCTCTCCACACATTGGATCGCTATGAGGGCCGCCATGCATTCGCGTCTGTCTGTTGTTTGTAACGCGCCGTTGCCGGTTTGTAAGAGGGCGCTTGCCGCCCTGAATTGCTTTGCTCGTGGACAGCGTAATTACACCCGCGTCAAGCCACACGCCTATCTCGTGATCCGCATTGGCCTCCGTTGGCGTTTGCTCAGCAAAAACGGTGGTAAGCAGTGGCGACTGATGACCCATGAAACCTATAACCAGGAATGCCGCAAATGATTAAGTCACCTCTTAAATGGGCTGGCGGTAAAACCCGCGTGTTGCCGGAGCTGCTGAAACACTTACCTAAAGCCGATTGCTTGATTGAGCCTTTTGTAGGCAGTGGCACAGTCTTTATGAATACGGAATACCGCCGCTATGTGCTTTGTGACAGCAATCGCGCACTGATTAATTTCTTCCTCGCGCTCAGGGAAGACCCAGAAAGATTGATACTGATCGCCAGGAACGTATTCAGAAATGGCAATAACGAAGATAGCTATTACGAAGAGCGCAAGTTGTTCAACCACCTGTCGTGGGATGACGAGTGTGCAGATGATTACGTTGTACGGTGGGCGGCATCATTTTTATACCTGAACCGCCACTGCTTTAACGGGCTTTATCGCACCAACAGGGATGGCGGTTTCAATGTTCCCTTTGGCAGCTATAAGGCGCCTTATTTTCCAGAAGCAGAAATGCGCCTATTTGCCGAAAAGGCGCGGGATACTCACGCGCTCTTTCTTTGTAATGATTTTCGTACTTCCATTCCGTACGTCGCCAGGAATAGCCTGGACTCCGTGATTTACTGCGATCCGCCGTACATCCCGACTAGCAAAACAGCCAATTTTACCGCTTACGGCAAGCCATTTACCCTGGATGATCACCGCGCTTTGGTTACGGCGTTGCTGGACGTTAATCGTCAGCATGGAACGCGCTCGGTCATCTCGAATAGCGACACACCAGAAACACGCCAGATCTACTCCGCTTTCAATCTCCACGCATTCAAAGTTCGACGTTCCGTTAGCGCCAAAACCCGCCATATTGCCGGTGAAGTGATTGGCGTACTTCGCGTGTGCGGCGGTTGCGGTCGTTCTGGTGGTGGAGGTTGCCCGGACTGTGGGGCGGTGATGGGCGATGCGGCATATGCCGAAATGTTTGGCGTGCCGGCTTGTTGTGGCGTATCCCAGGCAAAATAAGATAACGACGGTGAGCTATGCCTGATTCCACAGCCCTGGCATGGAGCTGGAATGCCCAACGGCGGGCTATTAATCCAAGCAACGCCGAAGAGTCTGCAATTGAGTATCTCACCCCAAAAGGCGAGCGTAAGGCACTTGCCTATAGCGATCTTGTTGATGTTGTTTATCGGGTACCGTTGCGCCCTCGTGATGGGGAGGCGCGCAGGGCATTTGATCGCACAAGACTGGAGCGTCATCTGCGGCGCCGCGTCCAGGCTCTCCCTGCGTTTATCCGCAAGCGTTTTTCAATGCACCTGGAAACTCTGGACCGTAGGAACCAGAAAGAGGCTGTACGCTGGTTATTCAATACGTTTGAGCGCCATGTATTGCGTCGAGTTGATGCGGTAAACGCACAATATCTGCCACAAGGTAATCTGCCTGCAATTCTCTTTCCGCTACGTGATGATTTTCATCTGCTGCCATGGGCAGATAAAAAGCGCCTGAAAAGACTGGCGTATAAGCTCGCGAACCTGATGAAAAGCGAGTTTATGCGCGAGTTTGATTTTCGGTACGAGAAAACGGCAGATGTGGAGTTTTCCACGATCTACGCTTACGGCGCCATTGCCAGTAAAGCGACCTCACTCAACATTGCAATCCCTGGTTGGAAACAGTATTGCGATGAAGTACTGACAGCAGAAGATGCATTACGTGTCATTGCTAGACTTCAAAAGGAAAAGTGGTGGCTAGGTAAGCTCCGCAAAATTCATGACCGCTGGCGTGAGCACCTCATGATCGCCACTAGCTACGTCAGCAAAGTGGCATCCCCTTATTGCTCTGAACCTTGCCTCAGGGAGTGGGTAGCTCAAAAAAAAGCCAACTTTGAATACCTTCAGGCGATGGAGCTGGAAGACCAGGACACTGGCGAGCGTACCTCCTTGCTCGACAAGGTCATGGGCAGCGTTTCCAACCCGAAGATCGCCCGTCACGAATTGATGGTGCGCATGCGCGGTTTTGAGGATATGGCTAACGAGATGGGACTGGTTGGCATGTTCTACACGTTGACCGCACCGTCACGTTATCACGCCACGCATGTGCATTCCGGCAAGCGCAACGATAAATACTGCAATGCCAGCCCACGCAAAACTCAAAAGTACCTTTGCAACGTCTGGTCGCGTGTCCGCGCCAAATGGGGGAGGGAAGGCATCCGCACATTTGGTTTTCGTGTAGCCGAACCACATCACGACGGAACACCACACTGGCACCTGCTGTTATTTCTCCGCCCTGAAGAGGTGGAGCTTGCCACTGATATTTTTCATGAGTACGCCCTCCAGGAGGATGGAAACGAACGCGGCGCGGCTGAGTATCGTTTTACTGCCAAACTAATTGATGAAGAGTTTGGATCGGCAACGGGATACATCGCGAAGTACATCTCAAAAAATATCGACGGTTATGGAATGGATGGCGAGTTTGATCACGAGTCAGGCAAGCCCCTTAAAGAGATGGCAAAGCGCGTGCGGGCGTGGGCTTCGCGCTGGAGTATTCGCCAATTCCAGCAGATTGGTGGCGCGCCTGTATCCACCTGGCGGGAGCTGCGGCGGCTAGGAAGTCGTGAGCTTGTCTTGCACCCGGAACTTGAAGCTGCCCGCGCTGCTGCTGATGCGCCCGACTGGCCGGGATACATCAACGCCCAGGGCGGCCCGTTTGTAACCCGTGATTGTCTGCGCGTGCGCCTCCATTACGAATACACCGAAAACGGCAATGATTATGGTGACACAGTCGCCAAAATCACCGGCGTCTATTGTCCTTTTACGATCAGTGAAGCGGTCATTTATACTCGTACCAACGATTACAAAATTGTACCAAAACGTAAGCCATCGCCGATCGAGAATTTGGCCTTAGAAGGCCGCGACGCGGCCCCTTGGAGTTCTGTCAATAACTGTACGGGTAATACTGGAGCGGACAAAAAAACAGCGGCAGAAAGGACTGACGTTCCGCTGAATATCGAAAACTTGAGACGATATTCACGCCAGCAAAGGCAAGAAATCACTTGCAGATTAAGAAACACCCTCCGTGAAAGTTCAGATCAAGCCTTTGCACATACTGCACGTAGCCTACGAAGGACTATCAATGATGAGTCCGCACAGCTATGGGGGCCAAAAATTGCCGCAGCTAAGCATATTAATCTGACAAAGTATGAGTCTGAGCTGCGCTGGCGAGAGCAACTGCGGATTGAAGCGGAAAAGAGGGCTGAAAGCTACATTGCTGCCTCAGCGGAGTACAAGAAGAAGAAAGGAGAGGCTGTATTGATTCTCAAAAACAACGGGACAGCGTTTCACCAAGTGCAAAAGTCGGCACAACCAGAGATTAGAATCAGCGAGCAGAAGGTACATGATAATATAAACTCGGAACTAGATTGATGTCTCAATAGATCAAGCGGTTGAAGCGGTTTCGTAACAGCGGCATGGTCAGCAACACCAAAAAAAACATTGACCGGAGCCGCCGTAATGTGACAGAACTGTTTATCACTCTATACTCTTGGAATATTTCTGGACGGCGGTGCTAAATGCTTCCATGTTGAATTGCTGCGGATCATCATGCCCATCGGAATAGTACTGGTCTAGCACTGCATGAAAAGCGGGGATCAACCATTGACCACGGCGCGCGCTCGCCACAATATAGATCAATGCTAACCTTTCATATTGCTTATGAGTGAATCCTGGATTTGGTGCGTCGAAGTCATTCGCTTTTTTCCCAGGTTTTGGTATTTTAGGTTCGCCAACTCGAGGTTGGATATTTTCAACTCCGACGAACAGTTTCGACTTTGCTTGCACATCAACACATGATTCAAACTTAGTTGTCGCTATATGGTCTGCAAAATTTACTTCGGTGATTGAAGCGCCGACACGATTGGTAAAGACATGTGCAAGGCGATTGGGATACTGCTTAGGATGACCACCAAAATTTTTGTTGTAGCTCCAACTTGCGTCATCCCGATTAGCTGGGAATTCGCCACGTGTTTGGCATGAGGCCAAACTTACCTTAGCGGAACAATTTGGCGAACTGGTGTCATGGATAATAAAGTAGTTAGCAAAAATTCTCATGTTTAGGTCTCCGCCAACATCGGCTGATTTGATTTGTTGAGAATCAAGTAGATTTTGTACTTTCGGGATAGCAGGTGCTGGTTTTCCAGCAAGGTTTTTTAGATATGGCGTGATAGTATCGTTACCTATAATACCTAATCGCTTCACTTCACGAGTAAGGCAAGCAGCTTGTTGTGCTGGTGTTCCCTCGAAAGATCTCTTTTGAGCATCGAACTGACAAAGTCCGGCATGAGAATCCAAAATACTTATTCCCTTTTTCAAATCACATTTTGCGGCCCAAGAAGATGAACTCCCCGTAAACACAATTAACAGTAGTATATGGTATATTTGATCAGCTCTTTGATTTCGTGCCATATTGAACTCCAGTGATACAGTTGATTAGATGAACCTATATTTTCCCTGTAAGCTGGTCAGTGTCTTTCTTGACAACTCTCGCAAAGTTATCTTTTATTGCCAGTAGTGCAAATTGAAACGCATATTGACCATCTCAAATTATGGTGACGTATCCTAACAAGCGATCCATTAATTTTATTACGTTTGCCGTAATGGGTTGCATATGTTATATTTCCTATTGAGCTTTAATATATGAGACTAAGCCTTCCGTTACTCTGCAATATTTTTATGAATCTTTCTGGCTCTAATCATTTGAAATGGAGCTAATGGATATACAGATAAATTATTTATATTTACCCCAGATTGAGCAAGGTTTTGAGAAACTTCAAACGGAGCTAATTCGTATAGTACAACACCGGTTTTATTGGTAAGCTCTTCACTTGTCTTATAAAAGTCACCATTAATAGAAAATGCCGCTTGCACCTGCACTTGAGTAGATACGTTTACCTTGTCCATAGATTCAATAGTTACATTCCCAATGTGAAGTGCCTTAATATAACTGTACTGACATTTTCTGTCAGGGTCTCTTTCATTTATTTCATTAACGGTATCAGTGTTGTATCGGAATGTAGTAGTGTCAAATAAAATTACCTTGTCGATTTTTGCAAAGTAGCGATATGCCTTAGATGCACTGCCTTTGCTGCTAATGAAAGGTATGAATCCTCCGCTAGCTGTAATTTCAGTTATGTATGTGGCTTTTCTTGTATCTATTCCTCCACTACTAGGTGATTCAATTGTCTTATTATAACTGTCAATGTTTGGAGGGAATATGTGCTCTGGTGTACTTATCCATCCAGTATCAATTTTCTTTCCGTCTTCAACATCCAAACACCGCTTATACACTGTTCCAATATAGCTGCTATTGAATGTTTCTAAGGCAAGAAGTTGTTTTGCGCCATCTGCCTGTAAAGGCTGAGGTGTTATTTTAAATTTATCCATACACCCACATAGCACAATCGGAATGATGGAGAGAATGATTTCTTTTTTCATGTGTTAACTCAGAGGTGTAATAAAAGAATTAACTACCTATCTATATGTGTAAGATAAGTAATTCCTACCATTTATTCAAGAGCCAAATTCGTGCATTAATAATGGTTATTGCAGTAATTTTAGCAATAATACTATTGCGCCAATCTTCATTATCTTGGGAGGTTAACCATGGTATAGAATACATACCATATGTGAGTGGTAGAAATAATTATACCGATAGCTAACCCCCAAAAAAACAGAGTGCCATATAATATATTTGTACTATCCAAGGCGGGCCGCTATTAACAGGCTAGCCATCATCAATTTTGCAGTCCATTTTATACTTGCAACGGGAGTAACTTCTCATAACTAGTTAACCTTAATTTATGCGCAGGCAGCGAGTATGACACAATTCAATAGCCAATAGCCAATAGCCAATAGCCAATAGCCAATAGCCAATAGCCAATAGCCAATAGCCAATAGCCAATAGCCAATAGAAAACTGGTTACCAATACCTTGCATATTGAGTAAAAACAGCTAACGATAATTGATGCTCATCAACATAGCAGTCCCCAGAAAACCCATTTTTACTTGTATTGCCAGAAATGTAAAAAATGTTATTGGGACCATTTATCCTGCTTACTATCCCTGCATGTGGTGGATTTAATCTCATTACAATATCCCCTACTTGCAGTTGGGATGTATCAGTGAAAACCTTATTCAAATTTTTTGATTCCATGTAAAACTTATAGACTAAACCAGTTCTAGGAAGGTTTGTAATTCCTGCTTTCCAGTGGCACCAGTAGATAAATGCCATGCACCATGCTTTGTTTTTTGGATCTGGATCATTAGGGTTTAGACCAACTGATAATAAATATAAGTCGACTTCTGGGCCGTTATTTTGATGTAAAGGGTCTTCTTGAACCCCTTTATAATACTCACCAAAAACAATAGACATAAGAGTATCGGAACTCATAGTGGCTCGCATGATTTCATGGTAGTGTGGGTTTTTTTAATCTAGTTGCATATTTCAAAAAGATCAATGCCCGTGTGTTTTATATTTAATATGCACGCTGGGGGAGGTTAGGATGCTAATTGTTTGCATGGTAATGGCTTTGTTAAGTAATGAGGTGGGGTTAGCATGCTGTATGGTGTCACTATTGATTATAAATGTTTACGACAACACTGGAGTTAATCTGCTATCTGTTGATTAATATACCGAGATTTGAGAAATACCTTTATCAACTGTGATAGCAACAACGACTTCTGCCCTGCACTAAGCTGACATTATAAGATGGTATTCTGTCAGTCCCATGTGAGGTGTAGACTTTAACATAGGTATCGTTAATGAAATATAATCTTCTATGCAAAATTTTTCTAAACGTGAATTGATATATACAGAACGATGCGCACTAGTGCACAAACTCGCGCATTTTTTTGATGCATTTTATCCCCTATAACCTCATGTGCAACGCGGTCTGGGGTCAGTCGTGTGCATGCACGAAAAATGGAAGGATAGCTGTGCGCAGGTGACGGGGGGCAAGCCCCCGCAAGCGGGTCAGGGTAGGGAAGGCGGCAGAATACGCAATTTCACGGGTTCTGCGTCACGGTGAGCGGTGATTTTAGGTAGAGGCATGCCTCGCGCAGGAAAAAAGCAGCGATGCGTAGAGGGCAGTTGATGCGGGATTTTTTAAGCAGAAAAGATGAGGCCAGCGAAAACGCTGGCCTGTTATAGATGGCTGATGTTGTTTAAAGAAACTGAGTTTTCTGGCGATTATTTCTCAGCGGTAAGCAATGCGTAAGGGTTAAAGCGGATCACTTCTTCTCCGATCCACTCATTGACCACCTTCAGCGCCTCCATTACGGGCGTCAGCTCGTTGATAGCGTAGACCCGGGCGGCTTTCTCGATATCCCCAAATGAGCCGTTTCCCTCTGGCATGGCGCCCATCAGCTGCGGCGGGATACGGTGCGCTGCGAGTATGTCGTCACGTGTGGCGTTCTTAATGTTGATAAACTCATCTTTCGCCGTGATCTGCTGGAAGGGGAGGATTTGCACGCCGTCTTTGCCGCCGCCTGGCGCATGCAGCAGCAGGTTTTTAAATGCGCCTTTCCCACGCGCACCGGTCAACGTCTCTTTGACTGCCTTCATGCTTTTATCATCAACCTGTCCAGCGCCAATATAGACAATACATCCAGCATGCGATCCGTTGTCGTAGTACAACTTACGGAACATGTCAGCGGAGTGGGCCAGGCTGGCGGCCAGCAGTGCTGCCATATATTCCGGCATACCGTAGACCTCCTGATTAATATCAGGGTTCAGAACGTGACAAACCGTTCCTGATTTGAACGTGTGCTCTTCTTTCCAGCGCCGGATAAACCAGTATTGATCGAGATCTGTGCTCCCACGCCGGGTGTACTTCGCCAGAGAGTGTTTGAAGGGTAGCGGGCCGCCCAGGCGATTACGCGGCAATTCGAGATAGGCATTGCCAAACGTGAACCAGTCCAGCGCAAACGCGGAAAAGGTCTGGCGATTGAGCAGCTTGTGCGGGATAAAGCAGCCGGTGAGCACATTTCGTTTGAAATACAACGCCGACTCATGCCAGGCGCTCTGACGTGGAGCTTTAGCCAGCCCGTAAAAATCCACTGGCGTCTCATAGTATCGCCCGTTGTCCAGGCAATAGAGATTGTCCAGCAAATCGGCCATATCACGCACGGGATAAGGGCCATCAAAGCTGAACGCTGTCAACGCGGGATCGGCCTTCAGTGACTCCGCAATGTCAGAACCGGCGGTGCTGGCTATCGGCTTTTTACCGTATTTCTTTTTCACAGTTACCATCCCATTGCGAAACCACCGCCGCCACTTTCCTGGCCCAACGGTTCATTAATAATCGAAAGCATGGTTGCCCACGCCATATCACCATGGCTTACGCCGCGCGATCGGTCAGTTTCGTAAGTGATGAAACCGCCGGGCGTAACAACTTTGCGAACAGCGTTAAAGGCTCTGACCAGGCCCTGCTCGCTGCGGTCATATTCCCAGCGGCCGGCGCGGATGACCTGCAACATTTTGAGGACAAGGGCGCGCTTGGAAGAGAGGCTCATCTGGTAGCAAATAGCCGCCGGGAACCAATTTTTAACAATCTGCCAGACCGCCTCCCCGACGCCTTGTCCGTCGATGGCGATGTGAGTGACGTTGTAGCGCTCGGCAGCCTCTTTGATGACCGCCGCCTGCTGCTCAAACTCCAGCCCTCGCAGTTGCTTCAATTCAACCGTGCGAAACCGGCCGCCAGCCACAAGGGGAGGGACAGTTACGGACAGAGCACCGGCATCACCATTGCCGCTGCCGCCGTTGGCGTCGTAGCCCAGCCACACCTCACGTTGGCCCATAGGGCGACTGGCGAACGGTTTCCAGTCGGGCCAGTCGTCATACCCGTCAGCGCCGCACCCCAGTAATTGGCTAAGATTGAACGCGCTTTCGCCGTCTTTGACGAACTCGCACATGTACAGGTTTTCAAATTCATCGGGGCTGTTTTCGTCCCTGATTTCATCAATGTCGGTGTAGTCCCAGCCGTTGTTGATAGCGTCCTGAATAGTGACGATCTGCCGCCACGTTTTATCCGGGTAAAGCACGCCGCTATGGGTTTTCTTCCATGAAACGTCAAAGTCAACGCGCTGCGCTTTAGGCCGTTTCGCATTCCATCGATCGCCGGTCCAGAACTGATAGGCTTCATGGCTTTCGCTGGATGGCGTGGAGAAATACGTACGCGTTAAGCCTTTGAGCGTTGCCATAGCGCCGGCAACCTTACGCAGATTGATAAAGTTACCGGTCCAGAAAAACTCATCAAATCGCAGGTGCCCCGTATAGGACTGCGCGGTCGCCGCCGACGTCCCGAGGAAATGCAGCTCCGCGCCGTTTGACAGCGTGATTTGCTCACCGCCTTTAAGTTCGACGTCCACCTCCTCAGCCGCTTTGCGGATGAAGTTGCGGAACTGTAGCGCCTGCTTGCGGGATGCTGACAGAAAAATTTGGTTGCGCTGGTAGTCGTGCTTAACGTCCGTTCTCAGTGCGCCCAGCAATGCCTCGCGTGCAAAGTACCAGGTTGCCCCGATCTGCCGCGATTTGAGGATCATCCGGTTACGCTGATCGCGCTGCTCATACCAGCCGCGCTGGTGCCATGCGAGAGAGTCGAGAATTTTTGAGCGCAACGCCTCGATCTGCTCCTCGGAGAAGTGATTTTTCTTCTTTCGACGACTGGTTTTTTTAACGCCGGTGGTAGTGGAGGCCTGCCCGGTATCCAGCTTTTTCAACTGCCGGGTTAACAGATCAATCTCTTTGAAATCGCCACTGGTTTTATTGTCTTTCGCGCTCAGCTGGCAGAGACGGGTGTCAATGGATTGCGTCACCCGTTTGATGGGCGTTGTGTCATCCCATGCGTCGCGCTTTTTCCACGAATAAACCGTGTTTGAGTTGATACCCATGAGTCGCGAAATTTCGGCGGGCGGGTAACCCTGCCAGTAGAGCTGCTTTGCCCTCAATCGAATAAACGCATCCTGAATCATCACTTCCCCCTTTTGAGCAGGGAGATTACCTGCGCGCGATCCCCGCGGCTCGGGCTTTCAGGTCTGACCGTTCTCCGACAACAAAACCGCGTGGCGCCGGGCTTTTAGGCTCTGCGATGATGCAGCGACTGACATAAATCAACAGGATAAAACGACATGGCCAGCACGACTAAACCCGCCCGCAAAAAGTTTCGCGTTGCGGTTTCCGGCGCCACCGTTGACGGGCGCGAGATCCAGCCGCAGCACCTCCGCGATGCGGCGGCGAGCTACAACCCGGACGTTTACGGCGCTCGCGTAAACGTGGAGCACTATCTCTCCATGCTTCCTGACAGCAATTTTGGCGCCATGGGGGATGTTGTGGCATTAAGCGCGGAGGATATCACCGAAGGGCCGCTGGCCGGTCGTACGGCGCTCTATGCCGAGATCGACGCGTCGGCACGAATGAAGCAGCTCACCGATGAAGGAAAAAAAATCTATTCCAGTATTGAGCTGCATCCGCAGTTTGCCCTTAACGGCAAGGCGTATGTGGTCGGCCTGGCGATGACCGACACTCCGGCAAGTCTGGGGACTGAGCGCCTTAAATTTGCCGCGCAGCAGCGCGCGCAGGTGATGGCCTTCAATAACCAGCAGATCGAGGCGCCGCTGTTCTCTGATGCGCTTGAAGCTGAAGTGATCGAACTGGCAGCTCATCGCAGCGAGGAGGGCGTCAACTGGTTCAACCGCGTGATGGGCATCCTTGGCAAAGGCCAGAAAACCGACGATCAGCGTTTCAGTCAGTTGCATCAGGTTGTTGAAGCCGTTGCTCAATCTCAGGCAGACCAGATTGACCGGTTCAGTGCCCTGGAACAGGACCGCCAACAGGATAAAGCCACCATTCAGCAACTGACCAGCGAACTTAACGAGCTGCGCGGTCAGCTTCAGCTCCAGCCCGCAGAAAATTACAGCGCACGACCGGCGGCAACCGGCAACAGCAGCGCGCAGCTTGCAGACTTCTAAGAGGTAACCATGGAAAACCAGACCCGCGAACTATTTGATAAGTACATTGTGCGCCAGGCACATCTGAACGGTGTCTCACCCTCAGCCGTTGCCAATCGTTTCAGCGTCGATCCGACTATCCAGCAAAAACTGGAACAGGCCGCCATGGAGTCGGATGACTTCATGAAGCTGGTTAACCACTTTGGGGTTAAAGAGCAGGAAGGGCAGAAAGTAAAAATTGGCAGTAAGGGACCGATGGCGAGCACCAATAACAGCTCGGACGGCACCAACCGCCGTAACCCTGCACCGAACCATAACAAAGAGCCGCAGAACTACCACTGCCGCAAAACCAACTATGACTATGCGCTTTCGTATGCGGAGCTGGACGCGTGGGCCGGTCACCCTGAATTTCAGTCATTAATCAGTAATGCGATGGCTCGTCAGCTGGGGCTGGATCGCCAGATGATTGGCTTTAATGGCACGCATTACTCTGAAAACTCCGACCGCACGACCTACCCGTTATTGCAGGATTGCGGCGTTGGCTGGCTGCAAAAAATCCGCAATGAAGCGCCGCAGCGCATTATGCCGGGTATCACGCTGACCTCGCGTGATGAGAATAACGCGGTAATTGCGTCAGGCACCTACGGCAATATTGATGCCGCCGTGCTTGATGCGCGTCACAGCCTTATGGATCCCTGGTTCCGCCGCGCTCCCGGCCTGGTGACTGTGCTCTCGTCCGATCTGCTGCTGAAAGTGAACCTGCCGAAAGTGAACGCGCTCAGCCAGACCAATCCGAATACCGAACTGCTGGCCGCGCAGCTCATTGTCAGCCAGGAAAAGATCGGCGGCCTGCCGACGGTCTTTGTCCCGGGTATTCCTGAAGACGTCGTGCTCATCACCAACCTGAAAAACCTCTCTGTGTATTACCAGAAAGGCTCCCTGCGTCGCTCTATCCGGGAAGAGCCGCACTACAACCGCGTGGCGACTTACCAGTCCAGCAATGATGACTATGTCATTGAAGAGTACGGCATGATTGCCATGATCGACGGCGTGACATTCGCCTGATAATCCCCATCACATGGCGGGCAGCAAGCCCGCCCAGGAGAATGAACCCATGCTGACACCGGCACAAAGACACTTTCAGAAGGTCATGGCAGAGAGGCGGGGCATCAGTGATGAGCGTGACGCGGAGACGCGCACCGCGCATGAGCAGATCCTCTTTCGCCTGCATATGCATAAATCTTCGCTAAGCCAGATCCAGTCCCGCCAGGCGAAGGCCGCTGTAAAGGCCAGCATCCTTCCTGAGTTTCAGGGATGGATTGACGGCACGATCGAGGGCGACAGCGGGCGCGCGGATCCTGTCATCACCACGCTGATGGTGTGGGCGGTGGACTGCTCCGACTATGCGCTGGCGCTGCGTATCGGGCGCTATGTCGTTAAGCATGGCTTGAGCATGCCGGATGACAACTATCGCCGCCCGGCACCCACGGTACTGGCCGAGGAAATCTGCAATCCCATTCTGAACCTCGCCACCACGGACGCCGGAGCCGATTTGTCAGGCTATATCGCCATGCTGGACGAGCTGGCCGAAATTGTGGCTGACAGTGATATGCCGGATGAGGTCCGCGCGAAGCTGTGCAAGGTGAGGGCGTTTTGCCGTCGCGACACGGAAGACGCGGAAACCAAAGGCGAAGCGCTGAAACTCTTCCGGGAAGCCATGAGCCTGAACCCGGGTGCAGGTGTGAAACGGGAGATCGCCTCTCTGGTCAGCGCGCTGAAGAAGGCGCCGCAGACCAGCACGGCGAGTGGTGATGCGGAAGATGAGCCTTCATCCAGCAATACAGCGGCAACCGAAACACCCGCAGCAGAAAAAACAACACGAACGCGCAAGCAGACGAAAACGGCGGCCGGCACCCAAAAAGCTACCCGCAAAACGGCGGCAAAAAAGACAACGAAAACCGCCGTCAAAGTAAACGCCTGAGCGTAATGAACTGGCCCCGCGCCACAGGCGGCGCGCCCGGCGATCTGCCCGTTATGCGGTCTTTTTACCGGGAGCCCACCGCCTGACCTACCGGAGAAACGACGATGAGTTTTATCGCGCAGCGCCCCGTCAGACCTGCTGAGAGTGATGTGACGGACGTGAACGACGGCGGCGCACAGATTGCCGTCGGTACTTTCTGGCCGACGGTAAAACTCCACGATCTGCGCCTCGCGGCCCGCATCGCCGGTGATATTACGACTTCCCGATTGATGCATATGGCTACGGAGGCCGCGCTGCATGTCGCGGATCAACTGAAGGACTGGCGGAAGCAAAGGGAGGCGGAAGGCGCGGAATCGCTGGCTTCTGTACTGCTGACTTCCGCCGGTGAACCCGTCGAGCTGATTAACGGCGAAAGCGCAAAAGTTTACCGCTTCCGGCGTGCGGTCTACTCCTTCACGCGCGCCAGCGTACTGGAAGGTTACAGGGACGTCGGCACCACGCCAAAGGGCGACAAGGACGCGGAGGCTCTGGACAGGCAGATCGACGATCTCTGGCGGGATGGGCGCTGGAGTATCGCGGACATTCGGGAAGAAGCCCGGATCTATGCGGAGCTGTTCTGATGAGAGTCAGGGCGCTGCAAAACGACACGGTTGATCAGCTTTGCTGGCGTCATTACGGCAAAACCGCAGGTGTCACGGAGAAGGTGCTCGAAGCCAATCCGGGACTGAGCAACCAGATATTTTTGAATGCCGGGCAGGAGATCGAAATGCCCGTGATAACCAGCGAGGTGGAACGGGTAACCGTCCAGTTATGGGAATGACTCTGGATCGTATTAACGAATATTTTGCGTTTGCAACATCCGCCTTGGTGACCGGCGTGGGCGTCATGACCGTCAGCGAAAAACTGGCGCTGGCTGGCCTTCTTCTGGGGATTGTTTCCGCCGTCCGGCTTGCGATTCACCGCCGCCGCATTGAGCAGGCCAGCCAGCGCCGTAACGATTTGATCGAGCAGATTCTCCACCAGGCGCAAACCCGCAACCTGTCGGACCGCGAGCGGCAGTTGCTGGAGCAACTGCACGGAGACAAACCTGCATGAAGAACATCATCAAAAAATGTTCGATTGCGGTGATAGTGGCTCTGGGCATTTCGCTGGCGCCCGGGAGCGTCAGAACATCGAAAGAAGGGCAGCAGAAAATTGCAGGTTGGGAAGACTGCCGCAGCACGCCTTATTACTGCACGGCGGGGGTGTTGACGGTTGGCATTGGCTCCACGGGCGGCGTGGAAAACCGCGAATATAGCAACCAGGAAATAGCGCGGCGCTGGATCAACGATCTGCAACGGGCGGAGAACTGCATCAATAACAATTTCCATGGTGCCGACATGCCGCAACTCACCTTTGAGGCTATGACGGATGCGGCCCTGAATCTGGGCTGCACTGGGCTGATGTGGTTCACCGATAAAAACGGACGCAAGCAGAGGACCACGATCTGGAAGCATGCCCAGGCCAGACAATGGCCGCAGATGTGCAACAGGCTGACTGATTTCGTCAATGTGGGCGGTAAGCGCTCCGCCGGCCTGGTTAACCGGCGCAATGATTTTAAAGCCTGGTGCCTGCTGGGCCTGAGTACGCCGTCATGAGGGCGGGCAGTGTGATTGTGATGCTTGTCCTTCTGGCTGCTGTCTGGTGGCAGACCGACCAGCTGAGCGAGGCCAGGACCCGCAACAAGTTGCTGACCGAAACGGCGACCGGTTACGACCAGGTTATCCAGGAACTGAAAGCGACCGCCATACAAACCCATAAGTTACTGGCAGAGGTGAAAGTCCGTGAGCAACAGCGTAATGCAGAAGGGGAGCGCCGACGTGAAGCAATGCAGGCTGCGTTCAATGGTGACGCGTGCGCTGTTACTCCTGTGCCTGACGCTGTCAGTCGCAGCCTGCAAAAACGCGCCGCCCGCGCCGGTCATTCAGCTGGTCCGTGAACCCGTCCCGGAGAGTCTGACCGAAGAGACACCACGCCCGGCGCTGGATAAGCCAGTGACCTGGGGCGCGGTGGCGATATTCAGCGACAGGCTGATGGATGCGCTTGATGCCTGCAATGCTGACAAATCGGCGATCCGCCAGTGGGACAGCCTGCGCCAGAACACCCGAAAGGAGCCATAAATGCTGAAGATAAACACACTCCGTGCCGCCCTAGAGAAAGCAAACACCTGGTGCCGGGCGAACCCGGAAGCCTGGACGGTGTTTGTTGAAGAGGGTGGCATTGAAACCACCGGTGAAACACCGTCTTTCATGTATCGCTATTCTCTGGTGCTGTTCGTCATGAACTACGCCGGGAGCATTGACGACTTCACGCTGCCGCTGATGGCCTGGCTCTGGTTTAATCAGCCCGATCTGCTGCTGAACCCGGATAAAAACCAGCAGATAAAATTCACCACACTGATTAACAACGACGACACCGCCGATCTGATGTTTGAGCTGCCGGTGCGTCAGCGGGTACTGGTTCAACTGGATGAAAACGGCGTGCCGTGCGCCGAGCATTTGCCGGAGCCGCGCCCGCGCGTGCTGGCCCCCCACGCCACAGGCTGGGGGCTGGTATTTGAAGGCATGCTTCAGGAGGCCGGAGCGTGAGCGATCGGATGTTCAGCGAGCTGGATCAGGTCTTTCAGGACATTCTCGACGGCGTCAGCCCGGCGGGGCGCACCCGTACTGCGCGCAAAATTGGTCTGGCATTGCGCCGTAGTCAACAACGCCGCATCGCATCACAGAAAAACCCGGACGGCAGGCGCTACACGGCACGCCGCCGCAAAGTTTACCGCACCCAGCAGGGGATCAAGTTCGTCTGGAATAATGAGGTCCGGGCGCTGAAAAACTGGCGGGGCGGGCGCGGTAAATATGGCCGGACAATCACGGGCTTTGATGAGAAACGCAGCGGTATACGCACCTTCTACCGGGCCGATATCGAGCGCTATCTGGAAATCAAAACGCAATCAGCGACGCAGACAGAGACAAAAAAAGCGCCGATGTTTACCCGCCTGCGCACCCTGCGTTTTATGAAAGTCAGACCGGACGCGGGCGGCGTCACCGTAGGATTTGATGGCATCGCCGCGCGCATTGCCCGTATTCACCAGTACGGCCTCCAGGATGAAGTTGGCCCGGGCGCTTACGCGCAGTACCCTGCGCGCGAACTGCTGGGCATGACCCCGGCAGACCTGATCGCTACGGAAAACGCCGTTATCAGCAGTCTGGGCGGTGCGTCATGAATGCCGAACTGATGCGCCTGCTGGAAAACATTCTGCGCCAGGGTGTGGTGGAGCAAATCAGCGCCGACAAGAAAGCGGTGCGCGTTCGCTCCGGCAGGCTGCTGACCACATGGATCCGCTGGAATGTCACCCGCGCCGGGGCATTCAGCATCTGGCTGCCTCCCTCGATAGGGGAGCAGGTCTGGATCGGTTGCCCGGGCGGCAACCCTGAGAACGCATTTGTGATTGGCTCTGCATATAGCGCAGATAATCCGCCAACGGGCAGCAGCCTGCTGGAAATCATCATCACCGCACCGGATGGCGCTCGCCTGCATTACGACGCTGCCGCCGATGCCGGAGCACTGGCCGTGACCGGCATTAAAACCGCGCATATCCAGGCCGAGACCCGCGTCACGCTGGATACGCCGGAGGTGGAATGCACAAACCACCTCAAAACACGCACTTTCGAACTGACCCACGGCGGCACGATGGCCGGTGATGTGTTCCATTCCGGCGGCGTGTTGCAGTCAAACGGGATCACCGTACATGAACATAAACACGGTGGCGTGCAGTCTGGCGGGAGTACCACGGGAGGTCCGCAATGACAGCCAGTTATACCGGGATGAACCCGGAAGGCACCGGCGCGCTGACCGATCATGATCAGCTCTGGCAGTCCGTGACAAAAATCCTCACCACGCCAACAGGCTCCCGTGTGATGCGCCGGGACTTTGGCAGTGTGGTACCTGATTTACTCGATGCGCCACAGAACACCGTCACCCGCATGCAACTGATGGGCGCCACAGCTATTGCGCTGGCGCAGTGGGAGCCGCGGATCAGTCTGACCACCGTCAATGTGGTGTTTTCAGAAACAGGCGCGGTGACTGCTGAACTGACCGGCACTATCACGGAAACCATGACAGAAACCAGTAACACCATCAGGCTAAGGAGCTAGTATGCAAACGTCCGTCGATTTATCTCAGATCCCACAGCCTGATATCGTCGAGGTGCCCGATTTTGAAACGGTGCTGGCTGATATCCGGGCGCTTATCGTGGCGGCCATGCCTGTGGAACTTCAGGCTTCTGTGTCTGCTGCACTGCTGCTGGAATCTGAACCGATGGCGGCACTGGCTCAGGCATTCACCTATCGCGAGATCCATCTGCTGCAACGTATCAATGAAGCCGTGCGCGCGGTGCTGCTTTCCAGCGCCCTGGGGGCGGATCTCGATCAGATCGCCGGGAATTTTGACACTGAACGCCTGCTGATTACCGAAGCCACCGACGAGGCGGACGCGGTATATGAAAGCGACGAAGAGCTGCGCGGCCGCACGCTGCTTTCATGGGCTCGCCTGAGCACGGCGGGCGCCAGAAATGCCTATCACTACTTTGCGCGCGGGGCTGATGCGGATGTACTCGATGTTCGCGCCTATGGCCCGGAGACGCACGACCTGGAGGGCCGCGTTTTCCTCTATGTGCTGTCACGCACTGGAGATGGGACCGCCCCGCAGGCTCTGCTCGATAAAGTCTTGGCAGCAGTTAACCCTGAGGACGTGCGCCCGATAACGGATTATGTTTCTGATTATGTTCGCTCCGCTGTGATTGTGAATTATCAGGTGGTTGCTGACATTTACGTCCCTTACGGCGTGGACACCGCCACGGTGCTGGAAAAAGCCACCGCAGCACTGAACGAATACACCGCCTCTGTGCATCTCATCAACGCCACAGCTGCACGGTCGGGCATAGACGGGGCGCTGCATCAGGACGGCGTTGTTACCGTCGATTTGCATTCACCCGTCGCCGACGTCGTGGCGACGATGGGCGAAGCCCCGCATTGCACCTCCGTTAAAATCAATCTTGTGGTGATGGACCATGACCGCTAATTATCCCGCCAGCATTCTGCCCCCCAACGCCACCGCCGTGGAGCGGGCCATCGACAGAGCCAGCGCCGCAGCGCTGGAAAGGTTGCCTGTATATCTGATTCGTTGGGTTAAAGATCCGGACAGTTGCCCGCTGGCGCTGCTGCCGTGGCTGGCGTGGGAATATCAGGTTGATACCTGGAATATTAATTGGTCAGAACAAAAGAAACGCGATGCGATCAAGCGCGCCCACTACATCCACCGCCATCGTGGTACGGTCGCCGCCGTCCGTCATGCCCTGGTGGACAGTCCTTTCGGGACGGATATTGTTGAATGGTTCAATCAGAACCCGAAAGGGGATCCGTATACCTTTCGCCTGAACGTGTATCAGAACGATTTGCCGGTGACGGAATACGACCAGCAGGATCTAAAACTGGCGGTGCTGCGCGCCAGGAATCTGCGCAGCTGGTTTTCCGTTCATGTATTTGGCCGACTTCAGGGAACCTCGTATGCGGCCGGTTACATGTACGCCACGGAGAAAATCACGCCGCGCTTTGTCCCGTTGCAGGTGGTTTTATCCCGCTACGAGCTGAATCTGGCCCCCGGTGACGCGGAAACGGTCACAGTGACAATTCTCCCCGAATACGCGGAAGATAAAACCTTCACGGTAACTACATCGGATCAAACAATCGCGACCACCCGGATAGTAAACGGCGATATTCTGGTTACGGGCATGAAGCGAGGTACCTGTTCGGTCACCGTTACGACGACTAATGGCGTCAGTGCGGTGATCAGCATAAAAGTGGTCGCGGTAATGAAGTTCATTACCCGCATCGACAGTGCAACCAGGCCAATATTCTTTGCTCATATGGACGAGGGTTTCACGGTTGACTATGGCGACGGCATTGACAGCCGGGACTACCGTTTCGATCCCGCCAGTGAAGCTTCAGGTTGGGTTATTCCTACACGTGAATTAGTACAGGGAAAGGAATACACCATCACGGTTAAGAACACGGAAACCGCCTGTCTGCGCAGCCGTTTATCTAACTATTCTTCGAAACTGAACCCTGTTGTGGAATTGATTAGTGTTACAGGGGAAAGAGGTCATCTTTCAGGGTTCGCTTTGGATACCACCGGATTAATGGCTATTCGTCCCGGAGCATTTGACGATTTGCCAAACGTGAATAACTGCAAAAATATTTTTACTAACTGCTCGTCGCTTACAGGTATTCCGGCATCGTTGTTTTCTCGCATGAAGATAGAGGATTTTTCAGACGCATTCAGAGGGTGTACATCGCTTACTGAGGTCCCATCGGGGCTATTTGCAAACCAGCCCGATGCGATCGACTTCTCATCGGTATTTGCAGGCTGCACCGGCCTGATCAGTATCGGCAATAATCTGTTCCACAGCTGTGTATCTGCGGTGAATTTCAGTTACGCGTTTGATGGTTGCTCAATGCTTGCAAATATCGGCACGGGAATATTTACAGGATGCGGTTCAGCAGGGGCATTCTCTTATAGCTTCAGGGCGTGTAAAAATCTTCTTGTCTTGCCTGCTGATATGTTTGCTGATGTTCCGGGCGGCGCATTCACCGGCGTATTCCAGAATTGCACGGCACTGACGGCAATTCCCGCCAACCTGTTTAAAACATGTTCTGGAGCGAATCATTTTGGCGGTGCATTCACTGGCTGTTCGCAGCTTCTTTCTGTTCCTGCCGGTCTGTTTGCTGGTCTGTCGAAAGTGACCTATTTCGGCACGGTCTTTTCTGGTTGCAGTTCGCTGAAAACGGTCGGCGCGGGTTTATTTGCCGGGTGCAGCCTGGCGCAGACATTCGCCTCTGCATTTTACAGCTGCCGCTCTCTTGAAACTGTAGCGAAAGATATTTTCAGCGGCTGCGTAGAGGTGACGACCTTTGCCAGTACGTTTTATGGGTGCAGCAGCCTGACGGCGCTCCCGTCTTTTACTGACTGCGCGAAAGTCAGCACTTTCTCATACGCTTTTGCTAACTGTGGCTCGCTCACGAAAATTGATGCTGATGCTTTTGCTGAGAAAGCGCTGGTAACGACATTCACATACGCTTTTGTAAACTGTACTTCGCTGGTTTCTGTGGGGGACGGCGCATTTCGGGGATGTAGCGCGTTAACCAGCCTGGGCTATACGTTTTCAGGTTGCCGCTCTCTGGTTTCTCTCGCGGGAGATATGTTTGCCGGTTGCGCCAAAGTGACAGCCGTCGATTTCTTGTTCGAAAAGTGCTCCGCGCTGGCTGGACTGCCAAAACAACTATTCAGCGACATGGTGTCCCTGAAAGGCATGGGATCGACATTCCGGGATTGCATTGCACTGATCGCGCTACCATCCGGCCTGCTCGATGGTTGCGTTAATCTTACTTCGTTAACGCTGACATTCTCGGGTTGTACCTCACTGGCGGTATTGCCCGGCGATTTGCTGAAAAACAACATTCTGCTGTCCGGTGCCGGATCGACGTTCTACGGTTGCACCTCACTGGTAAATATTCCGCCGACGCTGTTCGCGTCCTGCTCGCTTATTACCTCGTTTGGCGCCACGTTCCAGAATACCGGTGTGGAGGAAATACCGGAAAACCTGTTCAGCGGCAACCCGCTGGTGACCTCTTACGGCCAGACTTTCAGGGGCTGTAAAAACCTGCGCTCAGTGCCAGCCGGCCTTTTTGCCGCCAGCATAAGTGCCACGGTATTCACGAATGTCTTTTCGGAATGCAGTGCGCTGGAAGTCGTCGGGGCGGGATTACTCAACACCACGGCGGTAACGACGGTGGGTTATCTGTTTGACGGCTGCGCGTCATTACGCAGCGACGTTAACACGATATTTAATCTTGCGAGTTACCCGGAGATTGTCACCACAACGGCAATATTCAGGAGCTGCGCATTACTGGCCGGCAAAGGCCTGGTATTTATGGACAAGGTGCCGAACGTCACCGCGCACTATTACGCGTTTTATGCCTGCGTGGGCCTGGATGATTACGACGATTTACCCGGCAATTGGATAACGAATAAATTATGAAAACATTCAATCAATTAAAAAGCCTGATCGACTTTTGTCAGACCGATGCGTTTTTCCTGGAACACCTGAACCGACTTCAGATCGCTGGCGTGATTTATCTTGATGAAGGCGATATCGATGCTGACCGCAAGACCGTAAGTGATGATTTTTATGATCGACTTGCCAGCGTGTACGGCATTGAGCCAGAAACAAAAAGTGAGGAGGCATAATGGCTACGGGACTGACACTAACCACGGCGGGCGCCGCTGAAATCGAGGCCGCGTATCAGGCGGGGGAGGTTGTGGATATTACCGCTGTACTGATCGGCGATGGTGGCGGCGTGACATTGCCGACCGATCCCGATGACCTGGCGGCGGTGACGGCGCTTTTTGGACAGTTTGGCCGTGAAACCTTTGACTCTGACTCAAGCTATGAGGGGTTTATCAGTGGTCAGATTGTTATCAATTGCAGGGATTATCCGGGTAAGACGCTCAGAGAGGCGGGGCTGGTCAGCGCTAAGGGGACGCTCATCGCTTACGGCACATACCCGGCGACATACCTCCCGGCGCAATCAGATTCCATCATCAAAGAGATCATTCTGACGCTGGTGTTGACACTGACGCACAGCTCAAATGTGAATCTGGTTATTGATCCGGCGCTTGCCACCATCACGCAGGAAACGGGCGATAAACGCTATCTGCGGCGAGCGCAAAATCTTTCTGATTTAAACGATCCCAAAGAGGCCAGGGATAATCTTGAACTGGGTAACTCAGCTACGCGGGACGTGGGCACCGAGACGGGAATGGTAGCTGCGGGGGATGACTCGCGGATCACCGGTGCACTTCAGAAAGAAAATAATCTTTCCGATCTGAGCGATACATCCGAAGCTCTTAAGGCGCTGGGACTCAACAGCGACGGAGTGGCCTATAAGGCAATTGTTGACGCCATTTTTTATGTCGGAATTATTGTCTCTGGCGAGCAAAGTCCAGCGGAGCGGTTCCCCTGGCAGACATGGACTGACTTAAGCGAAACCTTTGCTGATAGGGTTGTCAGAATTGGTTCTCAGTATGGCGTGACTGGCGGCAGTAATAAGGTAAAACTCGAAGCTGATAATCTGCCTCCCCACTGGCACCGTTCAGGTGATAGATCTCCCGGCGCCACCTGGGATCCAAGCACAACTCATGGTACAGATAACCAAAAAAGCGGTCCGCTGGCGCTTACTGAAGGAACCTACATCGATGCGGCCGGCTTGGTGAGTACCACAAACAAAGAGGTAGATGTTACTAACAAATATGCCACTCTTTGCATGTGGAAACGTACGGTGTAAAAGTGCGGCAGTAACTTGTATAAAGTAAAACCTGAATTGGCAGTTTTAATGCCGGTACACTAATCAAGTGGCACTGTGGAGTTTTAGAGCTAAGTCTGTTTAGATGAAAAAATCATAAGCAGGAGTAACTTGATCATCATTTATAAGCTAAATATTGACTAGCTAGTAGTTGCACATGGTTACAAGTTTTAGTTTTCTGAATGGCAAATCATTAATTTCCATGTAAAGCAATTAATGATGTTTATAGATTCTACTTCTTTGTGCTAGTATCGTTAATACCTATGGGGAATTATTGCTGAGTGTGATATGGAAAATTATTTAAGAAAAGTTGTGATTAAAGGTTTATTCGAAAAGGATAATGATTACACAATAGATTTTATAGAAGGCGCGAACTGCATATATGGAGATAATGGTACTGGTAAAACGTCAATAATTAACTTAATTGTTAGTTGTTTGAGTTGTGATATTGGTAAGCTCAAAATTCTACCTTTTGAGTCGGTTGTTTTGTATACGGCAAAATCTGGGCAAATAAGAGCAAAAAAATTTCTTCATGTTCAAAAGACTCCCCCGTCTATTAGAGGCAATAACTTAGAAGTCGGTTCTATAAGAATGGAAATATCTAATGATACGGATTCTATTGAAGTGCCATACTATGGTAATGCTTCTCTGCCGCCTCCTTGGGAAGATGTCGAAAACTCCATTGCAGCAAAACTAGATAATTTTAAAGATAAAATATCATCAGAGTTGACATTAACTCATGTCCCTCTCTTAAGGGTGCATGACAGCGAGATTTTTAGTGAGAATGGTCATGATGAATATTTGCAGATGGTGTTGCGCAAGAAGCGGCTTAATCAAAAGCAAATATCTGAAATTATGGATCCAAGTTTTAGGGTTATTTCTTCTATTCAATCTCAATTTATCGATGAGGCAAATTTACGGCGAAAGGAAATCACAGCGTCGTTAGAGAATCTTAAGTCTAGGATTATCGAAAAGGTTATGATTGACCAAAAGCTAGTCAATCAGTCTAAAAAAGCATTAGTTTCCGTATCCAAAGTAATGAATGGTCCGGATAATAATATGGATGGGAACAGTTACTTTAAAAAACTTGAGAGCGCAAATATTGATGTTCCTGAAGAGAAAGTAAAAGAACATTTCCATTTATGGTCTGAGTTAGGAGCTAAGTGTAGAGAGGAATATGCAGAGCTTGTGAATTTTAAACATTCGAACAACGACAAAGATAAAGAATTACTACGGAAAACACAAGAAAAGTTCAATAATACATATATGACATTATTCTCAATAACAAATATTTATGATCGTTTTTTATCAATTGTCGAAGATGTTGAGGTCATGCAAAATCAAAAAGAACATATTTTGAAGATATTCACAGATTATGAAAATGAAATTAATTCCTACTTTAATGACTCTAAGTCTTTTAGCTTAACCGAAGATGGTGAATTTAAAATAACTTCAAAAAAGAGAAAGATAAAACTATCAGATCTATCATCAGGTGAGAAGCATATAATAACTATACTTGGGCGAGCCACCCTATCTAATTCAAATGGAGCTGTTTTTGTTGCCGATGAACCAGAATTATCCCTTCATTTGGATTGGCAACGGAAAATATTAACTTCAATTAAAAAATTATCTCCTCTATCTCAAATAATAGTAGCAACACATTCACCTGCGATTTTCACAAAAGGAATTAATCAAATTAATTTGGAGGATTGCAAATAATGTCCAAAATTCCTGCATACGATATCGAAGAGAATCTTAGAAGAATAGACATGCAGCGCACGTTAAAATTTATCGTTGTCGAAGGAAGTGACGATGTTCCAATTTATGAAAATATTATCGCCTCATCAACTGGAGGTGAAGTTGATTTCGAAGTTATTCATTCAGGTGGTAAACCAAGGATTAGGCGATTCTTAAATGAAAATCCCGCTGTGAGAAATTGTATTTTCATAATCGATCGTGATTTTGACATTATTGAGTATGAACACGATAAACTCGTTTATCTTGAAAGGTATTCGATTGAAAATTATTATTTTTGCGAGGATGTCTTAAAGCCTGTAATTGCCATGTCAGTTAAAGTTAAGCTAGATGTCGTTAGCGATATATTTAACATCAATGCGTTCATTCAGCACTGCACTCCTATTTTATTAAAGTTATTTTGTGCAATTTACTATTATCAGAAGGTTGAGTCTAAAAAATTAGCTGGTGAAGGGAAGGAAGTGAAGGGCTGGAGCGACACTTTTTTATGCAAAAATGACACATGGGAAGTGTGTCCAGAGAAAGCTGAAGAGTTAATTGGTCGACTATATCCTGAGGGATATAATGAGCATGAAGCGGAAGCCTACTGTAGACAATCGTATGCCTCATCCGGCAATATTATAGCTGATTTTCCTGGTAAAATGCTCAAGGTAGCACTTCAGAGATATCTTAAAGATAGTGTTATTAAATTAAGCCCCAAGTGGGGCAGTAAGTTTAGTAATGTAGATGTTACCTGTACCCTATTAATGTCAAATTTACACCGTTCAAGTGATTTGAGAAATAACTTGAGCTCAGTGTATGGTTTTTTGTCTAATTAAAGCTCCACCCTCTGCATTATTTGTTAGTGTAGAGGGTGCTCTCAACTTGTTTTTAAATACTAGTTGGGCCTTTGAGCTGTTATGATTGCTCTTATGTTTAATAATATTTGACTTATTTAAGACGTTTGGTATCCAAGTGGATTACGCTCAGCCCCAACCTAAAATATTACTCATTAATTATTTTGTCATATCTCTAATGATTACCGGTAGAAGTAACAGACTTCATATCATCATGCTAGATTATCCATTGTATTTTGGGTTGAGTTCAACGCCATTTCAGCTCTGTCTTTTAGTGTTGCCATCAAATCACTGACAGATTCATTTTGCAACTCCCCTCTGATATCCTCATCAACCCTCTGCAACGAAAGTGTGAACTCTATTTTCTTTGCTTTACCATAGCGATCGAACTCCTGATGCGTCTCCTGCAAACCCGTGATGACATACATCCCGTAAATAGAGCCGACGCCATCAATCAGCGGCCAGGCCAGCCCGGTGTAGGCCATTGTCGAGATAGCACCCAGCGACAAGTTACCGCCGGTAATTTCAGGGTACAGCAACCCGCCAAGCGTCAGCTGGTTCTCACCAGCGCCAACGTACTGCCATTTTGCACTACGGCCCACACGATCATTTTTAACGTGCCGCCAGTTACGGGACAGCTGCAATTGCTTATAGGGCAGTGTCCTGAGTTCAAACACAAAAAGTCCTAACACCATCATCATAGCTATAACTCCTGTTAATCATGGTCCCGGAACGAACCCCGGGCAGCGCGTTGCTGTTTGTCAATTTCTGCGCGGACCGCTTCGCCAACAAGTCGCGCCAGTTCGCGCGGATTGCTGCTTTGAATACCATGCAGATGAACATGAATATCACCGAGAAAACTACCACCTGAAGCCGCAGCCGCCGTGTGGGCGCGTTGATTTCGGCGTACTGGTTGCCATGCCTGCGTCTGTTTAATCAATGGTTCGCCAGCGGCAATAACCGGGTGAGCGCTGACAGACTGGCGGACAAGCCTCGATTCCTGCCATTCACCACGCACCGCAAAGGCTGGAGGGAGGTTTTTAAATACAATGTCACCCGGCCCGATACGTTTTCGCTTTTCCTCATCTAAAAGGCCTTTAGTGTTATCCGCAATTTGGCCCAGCCGCCGCTCTGTTCCAGAGTTGCCCCCGAGCACATTGGGCGGCGGGGCGCTGCCTTTGCTTGCAGGCTTTTCAGATGACCATTGCCACTCCCTTTTAACCATGCGCCCGGATTTTTCATCCCATTCCCACATAACCGGAATAGCCCTGAGTCTGGTCGCTTCCAGCCTGGCTCTTTCAATGCCATCGGGGATGAGATCGAGCTTCTCCAGTAACCAGCCGACGCCTTCCATTAACTTCTGAAGGGGCCAAAGCAGAATGCTAAGTGCGGTCCCCAGGACCTCTCCAAATGTCTGCCCGGCGCTGGCGCATTTGTTTAGCGCCTCGCGACTCTCCTCGACGGGTGTTAATACTTTTTTAAACCAGTTCCAGACGTTTTTAACGCCATCCCCAATGGCACCGAAAACGGACGCCAGCCGGGAAAATGCGTTATGAACTGGCGCTAACCCCTGGATGACGCCTGTAAAAAAACCGCTAAAGAAGGCTTTGATTGGTCCCCAGTATTTCCAGAACAGTACCCCAGCCGCTACAAACGCAGCACCCACTAAGCCGATTGGGCTCAAGAGCATTGATAATCCGCCGCCTAGTGCCGCAATTCCTCCTTTCACAATGCTGAAGAGAGCAGGGATCCCGGTTAGCCGAAGTGCCAGCCCGCCAATGCTTTTTGATAGGGCGCTGATAGCAGTCCCCGGAGAGGTAAAGGCGCCAAGTAACGCACCGCGCAGGGGTACCATCATTCTGGTTAATACGTCGATGCATCTGGCCAGACCGCCGAGTAAGGCACCCCATCCACTCATTTTTACCAGTGAGCTACCGCCCGCAGCACTCAACATGCGGAACGCTGATACCGTACCTCCGATTCCGCTCCCGCCTGACAGAAGCGTAAACCCCAGTCTGAGCTTCGCCAGCGGACCTATCAGCAGACCAGCAGCTAATGACATACCGCCAATTACTGCGGTCAGTGTCAGTGCAGTCCCGCCGGCGAGTAACAACGTTTTTGAAAGTCTGGGGTTTTCTTCAACCCAGCTTTGAACAGTGCCAATAACCCGGCTAAGCCCTTGTGTCAGTCTGCGCAATGGGCCGTCTACTGTCTCCGCCACAGAAATGCGGAACGCCTCCCACGCGCTGTCCAGCTCCTTCAAATCGCCACCAAGGTTGTCTTTTTTCTTGTTAGCGACGGCGAACGCCTCCTGATTTTTATGTGCTTCAGCAATTTGTTCATAGAGTGACTGGAGGTAGCCATCACCTGCGCCGTTGACCAAAGACTGGAGGCTTGTAAAACCCTCTTCTCCGGCGATATCTTTGAAAAATGAAACCTGATCCACCTTGCCAAAGCGGGAAACGCGTTTTTGTAGATCGAGAAGAATATCGAACGGACGTCGCATTTTTCCGCTCGCGTCGGCAGTTTCGACTCCCAGCTCTTTGAGTGCCTTTTTGGCTGCCGTAGTAGGGGAGGCCAGGCGGGAGAGTGAGCGACGCATTGCCGTACCGGCCTCACTACCGCGAATACCCACGCGCGCCAGCGTGCCGGTCATGGCTGCGGCTTCTTCCAGGCTAATCCCAAGTCCCGCTGCTACCGGCCCGACAACTTTCATTGTCTCGCCTAGGCTGCTTAGCGTGGTGTTGGTACGGGTAAATGTACCTGTCAGCACATCGCTGACTCGGTCCATTTCTCCGGCGTCGAGGGCGAACTGTGAAAGAATATTTGAGCCGATGTCTGCCGTTTCACCCAGTTCCATACTGCCTGCCAGCGCCATATTGAGCACGCCGGGCAGTGCGGCACGGATAGCATCTGGGGTAAAGCCCGCCATTGCCAGAAAGGCCTGGCCGCTGGCGGCGTCACGTGTGGTAAAGGCGGTTTCAGCACCGAGTTTTTTTGCCTGAGTACGCAGGGCGGCCAGCTGCGAATCGCTTTTATCGAGCCGCGTCAACGCCTGGACGTTTGACATTTCCTCATCAAAACCAACCGCAGGCGACAGGAAGCGTCCGGCGCCGTACCCGGCAGCGGTTGCTGTACCTAATGCTATGGCACCGCCAGAGCGCAACTTTCCGGCCATCTGCTGCGCACCCTCGTAACGTTTACGAGCTTGAGTGACCGCAGCAAGTTGCCGTTTTTCCCGTTCAAGGGATTGGTTGTATTGTTCTGTGCGGCGTATCGCGTTACCGATGGTGGCGCTACTACCGGAAAGCATGACGCCATGCTGGCGCAGGGCTGATGCACTCTCACGGAGGCGGGCCACTTCCGTCACGCGTTTTGCGGTCAACCGATCAAGCCGCTCACCCAGTCGCGACATCAATATTTGCTGTTTTTCCGTCAGCGTCCCGTTTTTACGTTGCGCTTCTGACAAGCCATCAAAGCGTGCACGGGCACGTGAGATGGAACGGTCGGTTTTGCCGACGGCTGCGGTCATTCGCTGAAAAGTGGCACTGCTCTTATCGAGTCCTTTCAGGGTGGATTGTGTTTTTCTGAGGGAGTCGGATAGGCCGCCCGCACTCTGGCGGGCAGCATTAACGGGGCGGGTAAATTTGTCGATCGCGCTGAAAGCAACGCGGATATCAAGACTCTTCATCACTGGCACCACTTCGAAGCGCCGCCCGCTTGCGCCAGGCTATCACCTCGCCAAGATCCATGCCGAAAACTTCAGAGGGCGGCCAGTTAAAAATAACGGCAATATCAGCAACCAGATCATCGATCTGGTCAAACGCGACGGTGATTACTCGCTCCCCGTCTCCGCCACGCTCGACGCTCCAGGCTCCGGCGGATTCAAGAAAGGGACCAGAAGCTCTGCCAGCCCGATAAAGTCCAGAGTGTGCATCTCGTTGATTTCTTTTTGTGTCAGCGCAGGCGCGGTGACTCGCGTCAACAGCGTGGCAATTGAGTCTGCATCCATATTGGCAACGCGGATAAGATTCAGGCCGCGCAACGATCCGGCCTGACTGATGGCGCCGGTGATTTCCACCTGACCGATCTCACTGTCTTTACGAACTACCGGCTGCATCAGCGTGAACAGGTTTTTAGTTTTTTTAGCCATGTTTAAAATCTCCGGGCGGCATCTTTGCCACCCTCTGAAAGGTTATCAATTGCCCATGCCAAGGGCGGAGGTGATGCGGTCCGGGAACATGTTCTGACCGTTCTTTTTGTAGATGAAATTCAGCAGATCGATTTCGATAATGGGCTGATCATCAATGGAGAATTTGTAGTAGGTGGATTTAAAGGTGTAGCTTTCCTCGGTGTCTTCTCCCTGTTTTGAGTCTCCACCGTCGAGTTCAGTAAATCGCCCGCGCAGCTCCACCTCGACAAGCTGGCTTTCGCCATCAGTGAAATATTCACCCGCAAAGCGCAGACGCGTGCCGTCAATTTCTGCTCCGTATTCGAGAAACAGAGCCTTAATGAGGCCGCCAAAAACAATGGTGGAATCCAGCGCGCCAGCCTCAAGGCCGAGATCAACACCGACCGCACCCAGCATGCCACCGCCCTGATAGTCCTCTACCTTTCGTGACAGTTTGGGGCGAGTGAAAGAGGTCACTTTTCCCAGATAGTTGTCGCCGTTAACAAAGCAGCTAAAAAGCCGCAGTTTGTGAGGAATAGCCATTATTCACCCCCGAGCGACGCGAACGCCGGTTCGTAAAAATCATCAGTAAAGGTCTGGTATAGCGTCAGATCTTCAAGCGGTGGGACCGGGCTGTAGCTATAGCGCACAATCAGTTTTCCCTGGCGCAAATCTGTGGTGTCGTTGTCCAGCGTATCAAACCAGCAGTCAGCGCCGATAAGCTGGCCGGCAGTGACTTTTTTGCTGAGAGCAGAGCGGATGCCGCTTACCACATCTTTCACGTTGGCCGGAGTGAGCGGGCTGTCAACAGAGGTAAATTGCGCCTCCGCGATACTGTCCGCCAGGATCTGCGCGGTACGGGTGAACACCTCGAAAGTGTAGGTTTCGGTGTCCGTGGTGCGGTTACCCCAGAAGCGGAAACCGTCACGCTTGATAAGCGTCGTGATTTCGTTGTTGTTAAGCTCGTTCGCGTCGCTGTCTTCTGCCTGTAATGCCCAGAAAACATCCTTCGAAATACCGAGAACGTTATTCACCACAACATTCGACAGCGATTTGTGCCAGCCCTGGCTGTTATCGATAGCGGCGCGCAGGCCGCAGGCGTAAGCCGGGGCGGGAAACGTTTCGTTATCATCCGTCAGGGGGTTGTAAGCGATAAAGTCAGGCCAGATCAGCATCAGCTCGCGGTAAGCGAAGGTTTTGCGATAAGCAATAGCCTCCGCCATGGTCGCGCAGCCGTTACAACCGGCATAAACAAAAGCCCGAAGATTCTGGGCAATCACGCAAAGCTGTGACGTTACCTCCTCGGTGTCGTAGTCCGGTACCGCCAGGATGCGCGGACGATAGCCGGTTTTGGCTTCCGCCGTCAGCAGGGCATACATTCCCGTATAGCTGTCGCCATCTGTTCCGCCAATAACGGTCTGAGACTGGCTGGCGCCGTTACCGGAAGCCTCTTTAACCCGGACAATCACAACGCGCGGGCTGCACTGATCGGAAATGGCTTTGAGGGCTCTGTAAAGTGACCCGGTTTTACCTGCCTTGCCGAGGACGTTACGTACCCGTGTCAGCAGAACCGGCGTATTGAGCGGGAAGGTTTCCGGATCGGCGTCATCAGCAACCGCAACAATACCAATCACGCTGGAATCAATGTCATTGATTGCCTGCCGTAGGTCGGTATTTTCGCGAGAGCGGACGCCGTGAAAACGAGTTTCAGACATAAGTTCACCATCATGTTGCTCTTTGAGTTCAGGGCAATATTCAACGTTAAGTCTGCTGGCGTCGCCTGGTTGCCGGTCTTCCCGTTCGCTGACAACAAAAAGGGATTCAGCCCCGCGCGCGGGCATGGAATCATCAGCAAAAAACGGGGGAGTTATGTCGATAGCAGACACGCTGACAACAGCAGCCGAAGCGTATGTAGAAAAATTAAGTGAGGTCGTAAAAACACCGGATTTTAGTATCACGCTGGGTGGGGTTGCCCTGACCGAACTGGCCGACCGCATCACCTCGCTATCTGTTACAGATAACAACGGTTTTGATGCTGACCAGCTAACCCTGTCAGTAGATGACTCTGACGGGGTAACAGATTTACCCCCACGTGGTGCGGAGCTGGCGGTGTCCATCGGCTGGCTGGGTGAGGCGTTGATCTACAAAGGTCTCTACACCGTTGACGAGGTGGGGCATAGCGGGCCGCCTGATGTTATCGACATCACCGCGCACAGCGCTGATTTTCGCGAAGAGATGAACGTCAGGCGGGAGGTGTCTTGGCATGATGTGACGGTAGAGCGGGTGGTATCGGCCATAGCCCGGCGCTATGACCTGAAGCCGATGATTAGCGAGGCTCTGATCGACATTGAGATCGACCATGCGGATCAGACCGAAGAGAGTGACATGTCGTTTTTAACGCGCATGGCGGAGATGTTGGGCGCCATTGCCACCGTGAAAAATGGCTGTCTGCTGTTTATCTTGCCTGGGGGCGGCGTCAGTGCATCTGGTAGGGCGCTGCCATCGGCTGAGATAACCCGTGCCAGCGGAGATCGTCACAGGTTCCGCATTGCCGATCGCGATGCTTACACCGGCGTGCGGGCGTACTGGCTGGATCTTAATTTCGGCAAGAAAAAACCGGTCAAGGTCACTAAGCGCAAAACAAATACTGCCAGAAAAAAGGCTAAGGAGAAAAGCAGCCGCCCGGAAGGGGATTATATGGAGGGCGCTGAAGGTAACGTGTATGTTTTGCGTAAAACCTATCAGAACGAAACGGCAGCCAGGCGCGCAGCTGCGGCGAAATGGATACAGCTCCAGAAAGGTGCGGCACAGTTTTCGATAACCCTGGCGCGCGGCCGCGCCGATTTATACCCGGGTATGCATCTGACCGTGTCGGGCTTTAAGCCTGAAATCGATACTCAGGATTGGATCATTGCCAGAGCGGAACATGTAATCGGTGATAACGGATTTACCACGAAAATGGAGCTTGAGGCGAAAATAAGCGACTGGATTGCAGAAACTGAACAGTAGCGGCCATAATAGGCGTGAGTTCAACTCCCTATGGGAGATCATCATGTTTGTTTGTCCCTACTGCGGCGCAAACGCCCGCACCCGCACCAGCCGCCGGTTAAGCGAGTTCACCATCCGGCAATACCATCAATGCCAGAATCTTGAATGCAGCGAGTCATTCACGACACTTAACACCGTAGAGCGCAGAGTAACGAAGCGCTCAACCAGCGCAGACCCTTTGCCTCCAGGATTTATCCCCGGCGACGCTTTCCCGGCTTCTCATTACGGGAACAGTCAACTTAGTCTTGCGGTATAAAAATAGCCCCCTGGAAAGGGGGCTATTCTTGTCAATGTGGTCGATATGTGGACACTTTTGAAATAAATCCTTTTATTTCAATTTATTAAATCCCAAAAAAAAGCCCCGTCGGGGGCGACGGGGAAAAACTCATTGATTATGGAATGATCTGTTCTCTGGTCAGTTCGAGAACAGGGGCTACTCTACGGGGGAAAAGTGCAGGCAAGATGGAGAAAACGTGGAGATTCAGGCTAAAATCCCCGGGCATTCAGGAAAGGGAGGAACGATGAAAAAGTTACTGGCTATTCTGCCACTGGTATTAGCCGGCTGTGCCCAGCCGCAGTCCACCGCGCCGACGAAAACCATCGGCATGGCCAATCCCGCGTCGGTGTACTGTCAGCAATCCGGCGGTACCCGGGTGCCGGTGCAAACGCCGCAGGGCGTTAGCACCCAGTGCAAACTACCCAGCGGCGAAACCCTCGACGAGTGGGCGCTGTGGCGCCGGGATCATCCGGCTAAATCGTAACCGGCAGGGCCGCCAGCCAGGCGGCCAGCACCCGGGCATGATTCTGCTCGGTGTTCTTCGCAGCGTACAGCAGCGTCAACGGCTGGCGCTGCGCCAGCGCCGCCAGCCGCAGGCCCGTTTCACGGTGGGCGTCGAGCTCCTGGCGATAGCGCTGGCTGAAGTGGGCGAAATCGATCGCCTCGCCGTGAAAGGCTTTTCGCAGCTCAGCGGAAGGCGTTAACGCCTTACACCACTCATCACAGGCCAGCGCCTCTTTTTTAATCCCCCGCGGCCAGAGACGGTCGACCAGCACCCGGTAGCCGTCGCTGCTTTCCTGCGGGTCATACACCCGTTTACATTGAATCATCATCCTGCTCCCTCTGTGCCATCCAGGCGAGCAACTGCGGGATTTGCCCGTCGGAAAATACCGTGATGCCGTGAGCGCGCAGCAGATCGGCCGCGACCCCGGCGCCCGCTTTGCGTCGTCCGCGAAAGGAACCGTCATAGACAAACTGGCTGCCGCAGGTAGGGCTGCCATCGGTGAGTAACGCTGCCTGACAGCCCGCTTCCTGGGCGGCGCTGAGCGCCAGCCAGGCGGCCAGCTGGTAATGTC
>OKWE01000421.1_pt1 | contig 41206 bp, 50 predicted proteins | sample 1607051 | NCBI WGS metagenome assembly OKWE01 (sample SAMN04414079, study PRJEB24778) | human gut metagenome | material: faecal | host: Homo sapiens | reverse complement strand
CGGATCTTTCTTCAAATCCTCAACGGTAACGGCTTTTTCCGGTTCCGGATCTTTCTTTTCCGCCGGGGCTTTGCTTTTAACAAGTTCCGCCAACGTCAGCGAAACAATATTGTTTGTCAAATCCGGTTCGTTATCCAATGATATTTCCCCGGAAACCGCCGTAAATGTATTATCCCGTTTTTCGTCCTCAATTGCTGCCAACTCCAAAAGATACGGGATCTTCTTTGCGTTCGGGCTGTCTGTTTGGTCTTTCAAATTGTACGTCGGTTTCTTTCGCCAATCTTTCGGGCTAAAATTGAAAACACGATCAATCGGAATATCCGGGAAATTTTCGTTCCACATCATTGCATATAAATGCAACTGAATTTCCGCTTCTTCGTAAAATCCTTTGCGCCCGCTTTTGAAATCCACAATTGCGTTTATGTATTCTTTTGAACCGGGCTTTGATAACATCGTACACGGTAAATCAATCATTCCGGCGTAATTATGAACGGGGTGTACCAACGCAATTTCCACGGCTAACGGTTTAACGTCATAATCCAAAACAAATTGCGCAAATGCTAATATATCCTTTTTGAAATCATCAGCGTAATAAATGAAATCGGCGGGCAATTTGTTGTTATCAATATAATCTTTCAATTTGGCTTTCAATCCGTCCAAATCATAAACCCGGTTAATTATAAGTTCCTCAAATTGGGCGTGCATAAATGTACCATACGCCGCCCGTTCTGCTTTGTATTGTTCCGCCTCGTCAATACCTTTGTCGGCGATCCATTTTATCAGAAATGGCGATTGTGGCATTGTTTGGGACAAAATTGTTGTAACTGACGGATAAAATTCCGGGGTTCCGTTGTCGTCAAACTTGTAATAATATCGGTGTCCTTTGTTGTTTAGCTGCCATACTTTATACGGCGGTTCAATCAACGCACCATCAAAAAACATTGCTGTCATTTCCTCAACCGTCATGCCCGGCACAATTTCAAAAGCCCCGGCGGGCTGTTCTATTTCGACGGCATCCAATCCGGGGACAATCTGTTGTTCATCGTTTATTTCCGGGAATTTATCGGCGGGCAATTGTCCCATTGCTTCCGCCAACTTCTTAACCGCATTTACTGCGTTACCCATTGTGTTTGCAATACTTTTTTCCGGGTTTTCCGGCTGTTTCTTTTTCGCTCTCATGTTATTTGCTCTTTAATTCGTTAAACAATACATAAACCATTAATCCACACATTGCAGAAAACAAAAAATGGATATAATTCCAAAATCCGGCAATAAAACATATTACTCCGAAAATGCTAAAGATCATTGCAAAAACCTTTGCTTGCCACGTATCGGAAAAGAAAACATCAACCATCTTTTCCATTTTTTCGATAAACTTCTTTTTCATGGTTTTAATCCTCCATTCCAAACAGATAATCGGCGGAACAACCGCACATTTCGCAAATTATTACTACCCATTCCGGAACAATCCTTTTGGTTGTCCCGTTGCAAAGATTTGTCATATTTACCTGCTGTGCGCTTTCGCTTGCGCCCTCAAATAAACGGGCTGCAATATCCTTTTTCAATACCTTTTTTCCGTTCGCCTCGGAACGGGCGATTGCTTCATTTACTCTCAATTTCATATTGTTTTATTTTTATGGTTATTACTCTACATGCCCGCAATGTTTGCAGGTTTTTTCCTCAAATATCGGTTCGTATTCATACGGGGTTAAATACCCATCGCCGCCGCAACATTTATAATCGGCGTCGGTAACTTCCATTTCTCCGCCACATACCGGGCAATCTCCTTTTCCGACCAATACCAAATTCAGAAATGCGTCCAAATGTTCGGAACGTACAACCGAAATTCCGGTTGCTTTGATAATGCCGACAACATCAGAAACCGGAACGTCACGTTCGATACTATCAAACAAAGTGCATCCCCAAAATTCCGGGTCGTCTTGTATCATTTCCTTTTGGATTAATTGGTTTACAATGATTGTTTCAACTTCTGTTGCTTTCTTTCCGGCTGCTTTCGCCAAAATGTTCAATTCTTTGTCTTTTCTGATATTCATATTATTTCGCACTATCCCCGTGCGTGGGCTTAACTTCAATTCAAAGGTACAAATGTTTCTTTAATTACCAAAAATAAATACTTTTATTTCAAATTTATTTTTGCGGGTTGTTTTGCAATTTACGGCAAACAATGTATTTTTGTGGTACCGCATCAACCAAATATCGCTCTCGGTTACTGCGTAAAATTCCCCCCGGTGCATATTGATTTATGACGCCGGGGGACTTTTTATTTCTTACTCTGATAATACAACCATTTGTAAATTTCGCCGTAATATCCGGTTTCCAATACTGCTTTTCGTATGGTCTTTGCGTCGTACTCGCCAAATGTTACGTACTCATATATTGACGGGTTTTCATGCAACGCAAATTCAAATGTTATATCAATATATGCGTCGCCGACCTTGTTAAACGCATGATCAATCGGTATTGGGACGTTTGTTTTTTTGCCGGGGAAATCCCCGGCGTTGATTATGCAATACGAATTAAATTAGCTTTTTTGAAACACCTGTATTCCTGCTTTTCTGTATCGAAATACGTTTGTACCGTGTCGGCGGGTTTCCGGGTTCCGGTTGTTGCCGGGATTGTTTCCGGGTTTGTGGTTCCGTATGCCTCACGCAATGATCCGTCTATTTTCTGAAAGTAGAATTTTACAATTCGTTTTTTCATTTCGGCTTTCAACTTAATGTTCAACCATGCACATTTTAAAGCCTCTGAAAGTTTATAACCATTGCGTTTTACGAACTGCCACGCCAATTTGAAAATCTCGCTTAACTTGTTTCTTTTTTCTGAACTCATACGAATTTGTCTTTGGATCCGGGAACCCGCCCGGTCGGATATTATTTAATGTAGAATGAAATTTTGATACCACGACGCAATTTACATACGGCTTTGTCGTCCTTTCCATTGAACGCACGGCGCAACATTTTGTTTGCCATTCCAACGCCAATCAATTCAATCAATCCTTTTACGCCGACCAATTTATTTATCTTTTTTCCGTCAGCTATTCCGTTAACCTTGATACGGAAATTGCGATTGATTGATTTTGTTGAATATTCCAAACCGTTGTAAATTGTTGTTGCCATTTTGATTTTTCTTTTAATGTTCGGGGAAAACGCCCCGTCGTTGTTGTTTGACAATACAAATATACAACCTTTGTTTTAATTACCAAAAGAATTTTTTTTTATTTCATCGGAAAATGGCAAAGAATTCTGTTTCTGGTTCAAAAGATAGTTATTTTGGTCGAATTTTCGATTTAAACCACTCTCTCGGGCGAAATGTGGATTTGTCCATCCGGGAAAGAAAAGCCCGCTACGGGGCTAAAAATGGGCAAAACTAAAAAAACCGGGGAAAACCCGGCTAATCCTGAAAAACAATCTTATAAATGGAATGAAAAAGTATTTGATACAAAAATACTCATTTTTCAATCTCTATATATTCAACCCCCATTATTTTTGTATGCGGGTTCCTGCTGATAACATCAATTTCCCGGTTCTTTATTTTCTTGGTTTTCCATAAAAAACCTAACCAACGTTTGTATTGCACCGTTTCGACAATCAACAGACTATCCCGGTTTATATGCGTCCCGGTAAATTGTCCGTCCGGCGTGGCGCATCCGTGCAACTCAAAATACGGTTCGACAATATCGACGCATCGTAAAACGGTCGTAACCGTATCGCCGAGCAAATATACAACACTATCCCGGACGGTTGCCCGCAATTCGTTGATTGTTTCCATTTGGGTTGTTGTAACCCGTTCCAACTCCCGGTTCTTTGTCTGCAACGTCTTTATCAACTCCGCATCGCTCGCCCGGTATTTTTCAAACTCTGACAATTTCAGTTCCAAAACCCCAACTTTTGCGGCGTTCAAACTATCTTTTGTTTGGTACCGGGAAACGTCCTGCAATAACGTTTCCGTGTTGGTTCTGTATTTGTCCCTTTCCCCGGTTAACTGATTGATCCGGGAACGTTGCACCCATATAGTGACAACGGCGGCAACCGCCAAAGCAATTGCCGCTATTATTAGATATTTTTTCATAAGATACGTTTTATTGTATTGTAATGTACTTTGGCGATACGCTCACGCCCTGCGTCCGTCATCATAAAACGGCAATCTTTCTCCGTGTCCATGAAAAAGTTTTCGGATAATACCGCCGGGCAAACCGTATGTTTCAGTATATAAAATTGGCTTTCTTTGTCCGGATCGCCGTCTATATAATCGAAACGCATTTTCCAACCGTCCGGGGCAAACTCCTTTTCCGCTTCTTCGCAAAGAACGGTTGCGATTGCATCCGCTTTCGTTTGTCCTACGCTTGTGTAACATTCCCACCCGGTGCCGCCTCCGGCGTTCCCGTGAACGCTAAACAAAACGGCGTTGTTGCCGCAATCTGCATGGATAACGTTTGCACGTCGGCAACGTTCCGGTAATGATACGTCGTTGTCCTCCGGTACCAAAATTTCAAACTTTATTCCCTCCGCTTTCAACATCGCCGCAATACGGCGTACAATATCACGGTTAAACTCCCATTCAAACAATTGGGAACCGTCCCCCCAAATAGGGGAACGTTTCCCGGCACAATCCACGCCGTGACCTCCATCAAGAATTACAACTTTACTCATTTTCGTTTTCTCCTTTCTTTTTATTGTTTTTGTCGGGGTCGTCCCCAAATTCTTTTTCCCATCTGTCAATTATCGGTTGCAAATGCGACGGCAAAGCCCTTGTAAACTCCAAACGGATAACATGGTAAATAATACGTAACGCCAAATTCCGGGGGTACGCAATAATCAGATTGCGGAACGCATTTTGCAAATACACATACATAAACACGTATGTTAGTGATTTTACCACGATAACCGCCGCATTTTCATCGCCGCAATTTTTCATTATTACAAAAATCGCCTCCACGATAAACAGATACAACAGAAATTCGCACAATGCGTTTTTGAACTTACGGAACGAAAAGTTTTTGCATCGCACAATCGCCACGCCGTCCGCCCTCATTCCCGCCCAAATATTGAACGCAAACATTACTACTAACGCATAAACAAAACCCTTTGTCGGGGTTAAATACCCAAATAACGGGCTAACCGTGGAAATTGCAATAATACGCCATTGTTCCCAATTCATAATTTTTTCCATATCAAACTTAATTTGTTATTCTTCTAAATGTATTTTAGAATTTCAAGCATAGCATTAGCCACCCTTGTACCAACATATTTATGACCGATCCTTCCTAGGTGCGTATGGTCTATACTTCCGTTTTCGTGATTGTACAAAATAGCACAATTGCCAATTTTATTCATTTTATCACTTGAGGAAGATACAAATGTACCCGTTATCCACTGCGTATCTTTAATAATTAACGTCTGCAATTGATTGTATGATTCATAATTTTGCATATCAACAAATGGTATATTCTCTTCCAAAGCAACTTCTTTCACTGCTTGATTTCTCAATTCATGCGTATTTCCCGGCGTGTTACTATCCGGTTGCGGTGTATATTCTCCTAACATTACAATAATCGCATTGGGCATTTTGCTTTTTAATGTAGTAATAAAGTTTTTTACTTGTCCCTTATATTCTTCATTATATTGGTCGTTAATAGCACCACCAATAAATATATATTTAGCATCTGTAAAATATGTAATATCAGTAATTGCATTTGCAATGCTTGGTCTATCACTTGTTTCTGTTACCATACCTCTTTGACCAACTCCAAGATTAATACATTCCGTCCCAAGCGTCCATGCACACACAGAAGCCCATCCCATTGGAGGAAATTCCCCACCCGCTGATGCTTCTGTAATACTACTACCAGCAAATATTGCCAATTCTTTGGTGCTATTTACAGATTCCAACATAAACGTATCTTTATATCTCAAAGAATATAGCAATGAGTTGTTGAGAACATAAAAGTCCCTTTTTTTCGCTTCTTGGAATTTTACGATAGTATAACTTCTAAAACCATTTTGCGTTTCTATTTTTATAGCTTTCTCGCTCAATAAATACCATTTATTATCTTCCTTAAAAATTATATTAAGAGACAACAGTCCTCTATGCCCTATTTCAATTGCATCCCCATTGAATTTAAAACGCATTGGCAATATACCACCTCTTGTACCCGCATGATTTACAGTTTTGTCTATTGAACAAACGTATGACGTTTGGTCTATTGCTATTCTGTGTCCGCAAAATAAAGGCACACTCTCTTGATTAATACTACCATTTTTCACAAATAAAATCTCTTTCGGATTTTCTATATTAGGTATTGTCGGATAATTTTCTGCGGCTTTTCTTGATTCAAGTTCATAAATACCTTTATACACTGACGGATAACCAGTTAATGAATCTTTTTCATCTTCAATACTATTCCCATCTTGAATTACTGATATAATATTATTCTTTATTTCAATTCCAATTCCTGCTATTAAATTATCTTGCTTGTAAGGTATATCAACTTTTTCTTTTTCAAAGACAACTTTCTTATAAGGTTCAAAATATTCCTCGTAGCTACTCGGTGGCGTTGGCGAAATACACAGCATACCTAATTGCTTGTTCATCTCAAAGTTTTGTGGTTCTTTAGTATTGTACCACGTATATGATATTTCGCAATCCTTCGTCACTTGAAAAGGAAATGAAGGAAAATTCGAATTGTTTATTCTTTCAAACCCGTCAGAACTCCATATATTAATAAACTGATTAGGTTTATATTGTATATAAGAACCCTGTACTAAAAAATAACCGCATTGAATTACATTCCCTTGTTTTACGGTTAATTTCTCCGATGTTAAATAGCTTTTATTTTCTATAAATTCCCCGGTTTTTGCATCACAATACCCCAAATTATATTTATCTCTTATCCAATTATTATATGGTTTAATAATCTCTATAATTGATGGTATTAATTTAGACTCTAATTCTGAAACTTGTTTATAGGAGGCAATTCCGGTTTTTCCCTTTTGCCAAATACCATTTCCGTTTGTTAATATTGCAACTTCATTTTCGAGTACAACATTCCCAAAATTTGAATATATTCCGTCCTCGGATGCAATATAAAATACATTTTGGTCGGATGTCTTGGGATTTGTTGTTGGCGTTGCAATTCCTGCAAATGTTGCGTCACTTCCTACCGTTGAAATTATCGTCAATAGCGTATTTTGCAATATATCTCCGGTAATTTCTTGGTTGCCGTTTGATTTAACCACGTCGGCAACCGCTTTTTTTAATTGTTCGTAATTTCCCATAATTTAATAATTTAATTGTTGTTGAAATCATTATTGAAATCTTCGTTAAAATCTCCCTTATTACTGATAATATACCCACGTCCTATTTTCTTTACGACGGTATTTGTTTTAAACTCAATTTCCACGCTCGCCAAATCCCCTTGCGTTTGCCATTTGGGGGTAATTAAAAACGTGTCGCAATCGTATTCCCTGCCGTATTTATCTGTTATATGAATATAATCAGCCATACGGATAAAACGCATAACGTCGCAAAGGAACTCCGGTGCCAAGATCGTACATTTAAACGTTTTGACTGATAGTTGTTTTTCCGGGAAAAAATACCCGTCCCGTTCTTCTCCGTCCTCTTCAAATTCATAATCCGGTTTTCCCAACTCTGTACAAAGGTACAACGTATTTTTGAACCCCGTTTTTTTATATACTATTTGCCCGGCGTCAAATACCAAATTTTCAATATCCCACCATTGTATTTTTAAGTAACCGGAAACATCTTGTACGATCGTGAACATTTCAGAATACCACGTTTGCACGCCATCCGATAACGTCATATAATATATTCCGTCCAACTGATTTAATGACATGGGTAAAATTGACGGGTACAATATAACATCATAACCCAACGTTTGAAACCGGGCAATCTGCAATCCGGTTTCTTTCATAGACGTTGTTATGTTTGCAACTTGCTTTCCGGTCTTTTCATACAATACCACTGACGTAACATTGTTTGACCGTGTGTTTCTTATTATCTGAAACGGTAACAATCTATCAGCCGGGACAAATAACGGGTAAATTGCGCCGTATGCGTAACTTTTCCTGTGGTTCTGTTCATTTATTGACGTGTACCACGGTAAAACACTTATGTTGTTATTCTGTATCATATTTCAACGTTGCTTTAATATTTCGACTACACAAATTTACCGAAAGTTTATCAACTTGACCGTTTCCGATATATGTTTTAACTAACAGCATCGGGTTTGGATCTGTGGTTCCTGCCGGGAAATTCAATGTTTGTTTCTTTTTACGTTCCAATCCTCCCAAAGCATAATATTGGGAATTATTTATTTTGAAATTCCGTGCGGGCATATCATAAACCCAATATGTCGGTTGTATATTGATAAACGCTAAATATCCATTTTGCAAAAAATATTCTACGCTATCAACGGTTTGTCTTGTAAACGGCAATTCCAATTGTCCACCTCCGGACGGCATAACCGCCGCAAACAATGCGAATCCATCCAAACTAATTGCACCGGGGTTTAACAACATCAAATCAATATCGGACGTAAAATTGGAAATATTTATTTCTTCTATCTTTCCGGCTGTTACATATTTGGACGTAATTTCTATTGGTAAACCCTCAAATGGTGTTGTTACATCATCCATCCACTCAAATTGATAACGTTCCGGCATTTCTACTTTGTCAAATGAATATTCAGACGTTGCAAAAGCTAATTTTTTGCCGTTCCTAATGTTTTCTAATTGTGTTAAATCATAATCAATAATCGGGTTATATCCATACGAACCGCCATTTCTAAACCAACTTACCTGTTCAATTTTAAATTTTCCGTCCTCAATATACCAATAACATTTGTAAATATCCCGTAACATCGTCATAATCTGTTGTAATGTAATCGGGGCTTTTTGCGCCGGGGTTTTATATTCGCCATTAATGATATTACTTTTCTGACTTATTAGCAACTTAAATGACTGCCCGGAAATAGGATTGTTTGTGTTATAAAGAAATTGGCTGTATTCCGGCGTCGCTTCATGCGTTATTCCGGGCGCAAATTCTTTTAATAGCACATTGATACATGACGACAATGTAAACGCATCACGCAAAGTATATGCTTTTCGGGCTTTTTCCTCTAATATCCAATCCATCAGATAAAACCCAAACCATAACGACGCATAACGCCACGTTGACCGGGCGATTGGATAAAACGTTTGTCCATATATGGAATAAGGCGGCTCAAAATACTTTCCACTGTCGGCTAATCCCCACTCGGTCGGCGTATCTGAAAAATTATTAGATATAAATGCCACGTCGATTGCGTAACCAATTGCCCGGCGGTAATTTCTATTATTATCTACAATATCATCGGACGACAACGGGTATGTATCTAAATCTTCTATTTTATCAACATCAACCAAATATCGGGCGTATATATTATAACTTTTCATATCGGCGTGCATCGTACCCGTTGCTCCGGAACCCTCAACGGCGGTTAAATCAAATTCCAACGTATCAAAAGGTTCTTGCGTTGTCTTTGTATACCGGAACATTGCCACATCATCAGAACGGCGGCGTATCTCAACACCTGCTAGCCCAATAGGTAGCCCACCCGCAACTCGTTTTTGTGCAATATGGATATAATAATTTACATTTAATCCCGGGTATAAATCTCCCATAAATTCATCAGGACTTACACCCGTCGACATCCGCCCAGTATAAAGCCCGGATATTACCGCCGGGGAACCGTGCGACGTAATTTGTATTTCTTTCAAAATATTACATAGTGCAAAATGACAGGTTTGTATTAATGCGTTTTGGTCAGTCGTGGCGTTTGCGTCTTGTTCCCAATTCGTGCCGCCCAAAAAGCACGAAACAATACTATCTCCTGGGACGTATATTTGTATCAATGGGCGTTTTCTTATTGTAAGAAATTCGATTTGTGGGGCCAACTCAATTAAATTGTATTCCTTTTCCAATCCTGCCAAAACGTCGTTGTATTGGTCTATTGTTTCCGGCTGTACCGTAACCAATTTATCATCATCATTAAACGTACAATCCGTTTTCATAAACTTTGCTTTATAGTATTGATTGTATGTTTGTCCCCAATCATCGCTTTTTTCGATATATAGGAAAAATTCAGAATCAAACGGGGCATTATTGATAATATCGTAATCAGCACGGACAAAGTTTATTTTACCGGACAATTTAGCCCGGTAAAACCTTTGATTTGTTTCCAACTCATAATCCAACGTTAAATCATCCTTATAATTGGGGCAGACGGTTTGTTTGGTTCCGTCCTCCCCTATCTGCAAAAAGGATCTATATTTTGGTGTCATAGTCTTTTTATTTTACGTTTCAAATTCTTGTAACTTTCAATCGTATTTCCGTCGCCATCCACGTAAACCCGTCGTCGGTTCTGTTCCTTAATTTCCCTTACATCATCCGACAAATTGCGTAGATCCGGGCTTTGTCCGGTAACGTTTAACGTCAAACCGTCGCCGTCTGAATAGGATTTTAAATACTTATGTGCAAACGTACCATTGTTTAGCGAATTGATAACGTCCGGTATTATCTTTCTGAAACGGCGTGAACTTCGTTTATTTATCACGGCGAAAAATTCGCCTCCCTCGGCACGTCGGCGGGTTCCGTCCGGTTTCGTTCCTAAATCAATATCATTTCCGCTTTGGTGCGAACCGCCCTCCAAAAGTTCAACGGTACCGTCGCCGTATGTTTCCGTTTCTCCGGTTCCTCCGGTCTGTTTTGCCAATTGCGCCGCCTTGATTTTAGACGCTGCAAAACTCGCCCACATTACGGCAATTGCAGGTATTGCAAACGGGAAACCTAATTGCGACCATATCAACGCCGTTGCAGTTACCATGTTTCCGATTTGCTGCAATGTTTGTATTGCTGCCTGCTGTTTTTGCGCTTTCTGTTGTTCTTTCAACGCTTTTTCTTGGTTTTTCTTTGCCAAATCCAACTCCTTTTGCGCTTGTACAACATTATTGGCGTACCCGTTTGCCCTTGCTTCCAATTCTGCATCCAACGCAGATTGTGCGGCGGAAACCTCTTTATCCGCTTGCTCAACGGCTGCATCTGCTGCGGCAACACGTGCCGCCGTGAATGTATTTAACGCATCCAATGCGTATTGCATAGACGTATTAATTGCCTCTTTTTGGTCGTCGTCCAAATTAAGCCCAAACAAACCGTAAACGTCTGTTCCTCGTTCCTCCCCTTTGGATTGCTCAATTCCTTGGTCTATTTTTTTAATAGTGTTTTGAATTGTTTGTACCTCAACATCAGACAATTTATTGGCGGCTTGCTGATTTAATTCTAAAACCTTTTGCAAACGTTCCTTTTCTGCTTGCAAACGAAATTGAGTTTTCCGGGCTTCTGAATTTCTCAACAAATCAAACTCCGATTGTGCTAACGCTTGTTGTTGGTCGAAGATCTGTAATTGCGCTTGCAAATATTCGTCCGCAATTCCGGCCCCCTTTGCGTCAAAACTTGCATTAATCGCCCCGGCGTCCTGCTGTTGCCCGGTCGGTTTCTTTTGGTTCTGTAATAATGCGGTTTGTCTTTCGTTTTCCAACAACTGCATCCGCAATTGTCTTTCCTGCTCGCTTCCCTCTTTGACTGCTTGCAAACGTAATTCAATACTTTCTTTCTGCAACGCCAATTCCTGCAATTGTCGGTCTTGTTCGATTTTCAATAATGCCTCGGTTTGTTGCTGTTCCAACGCCGTAATTGTGGCGTTTATCGTTTGGCGTCCGGTTTCGTTCAAATCCTTTTCGGTCTGCAATTGGTGTTGTAAATCCTCAATTTGGCGGGAATACTGATATTGCGTTTGTTGGCGACGCTTTGCCCATTCGTCGGTTTCCAACTGCAATTGTGCATCCTGCGATTTTCGGGTTGCTTCCAAATTCTTTTTATATGCTGCCTCAATTTGTTTTGCTCGCTGTTCTGCTGCCTTTTCCGCTTCGCTTTTACCCCTCGGCGTTATGGTTGGGTTCTGTGTTGTTACGGGTTTGTTCCCGGTCGGATCTTTTGGTGTATCTCCTATGGAAACGGGGATTGTTATCGGCTTTATTTTCTTTTGCATATCATCCAACCCCTCTTTGAAATTTTGGGTAATGTCCTTTACTTGTGCTTTTACCAAATTTCCGTATGCGGCTGCATAATCTGACAACCCTTTTTTAACATCGTCAAGATCTAACGTAAACGCCCCCTTTAATGCGGATCCGGTTGCTTTGACAATATCAATAAAGAATCCAAACAAATTTCCCAACGTATCAAATGTTGTTTTGAATCCGGCAACAATCCCATTCCAAATTGCACGTATCAAAACACTTTCATTGTATAACTCAATCAAGTAATTGACAACATCAATAACCCCTTTTATTATCGCCGTCAATCCTTGGTTAACAAAAACTTTTGCCTGCGTTGTCAACGTTTCAAAATTTCCTCCGGTTGCGTCAAACAATCCGGATAATGCGTTTTGCAACTCAATTTGGCTTTGCAATTGTTCCTCCTGCAATTGCGCAAAAACTCCGGCTTTCCCTTTTACTTCATCCATGTTTGTTGAAAGATCTTTCAACGTGCGCAAATACTGCAATCCGGCGTCCTCTCCGGGCCCCCCGAATATATCTGCAATTGCAGCCCCGACCTTTGCCGCATTATCCGGCAATTTTGCCAATTTTGCGGAAACGTCTTGTATAACATCGAACGTTGTTTTGGTTCCGGTCTGCAAATCTTTTTGAACTTGTTCCGACGAAATACCGATACCGTCCAAAGCCGCCGCCGTCGCCGTCGTCATTTCACGCAAACGCAAATTTGCCTCCTTAATTGCGTCAACGCCTTTGTCTGAAAAGATACCCATTTTGTTTGTTTGGGTAACAATTGCAACAAATTGGTCTGCTGATATTCCCGCCTCTTTGAAATATGCCGGGTATTCTTTCAACGTGTCTAAAAATTCCCCGTTCGCATCGCCTCCGGCTAAAAACCCATCCTTAACCAATTGCAATGCCTCATTTGCAGAAATACCAAATTGTTTTGATAATGCGTTTGTTGCAATCAATGTTTCCCGGAAATCTGCGTTGAATGAATCGGCGACGGCTTGCACCTCATTTCTAAACGCTTTCAAATCATCGCCACTTTTCCCGGTAAATTGTTGCGTCAATCTCGTTGCCTCTACTAACCCGGCGTTATAATCGTACCACCATTTGAACGCCGCACCCGCCGCCGCAATTCCGGAAATCGCCAAAAATACCGGGTTTGAAAGTAGTCCCAACAAAGTTTTTCCCAATGCTTTTGCCCCGTCGCCAATAGCTGTAAAAACTGCTTTACTTTCAGCCCCGCCACGTCCTAACGCCAAAAGACTTTCGCCAAATGCGCTATTTAAACCTAACGTTTCTTTTAGTTTGTCGCCATACGCAATAATTGCGTCGGACGCCTCCGTATAATTTCCGACGTTCAATTGAAATTTTCCGGTTGCCTCCTGCAAACGTTTCATTTCTTCGTATATTTCACGGGTTTGTTCAACCAATTCTTTTCCCTCTTTGGTGTTTTCCCGTTCGGCTTTAGTCATGTTGTTTAAATAAATCTTATTCAATGAATATTGCGCCGATAAACGGTTATAACTACCCTCGGCGGATTGATTTATTTTCACAATCAGTTTATTAATTTGGTTCGCTTCCTGCTGTGCCAATTTTAACTCGGCTAACTTTTTGGCGTTCTCGCTTTCTGCAAACGCCAAATCACGTTGCGCACGTGCCAAACGTTCCGCATCGTCTGCGGCTTTTTTGGTTGTCTTTCGCCCGTCCTCCGTTGCGCCGGAAACCTTTTTCAGAATCTCCGCCAATTGTATTGCTTCGGCTTTGATATTTTTCAGCGCATTTGTATATGTGTCCGAAAGTTCATCCAATTGTTTTATCAAATCTGTAATCGAATTATCCGGGCTTATTAAATCCGAATATTTGATTGGGTTGTTATTATCTGCCATACGCCGATTGTTAAGTTATTTACGGGAAATTCCCCGTCTGTTGCATTTTCTTTTCTCAAACGTGTAATTTATCGCCTAAAAATAAAAACGCCGGAAATCGCCTTATTTTACCTTTTTTGCTTGTTTGCTTTTTTGGCTTGTTCCTTGATATACTCAAATGCGTTGTAATATTCCAAAACGGTAAATTTCTTTGGGTCAACATGCAAATTTTGGGACAATATCAAACACATATTTTCAAATTGTCTGTCATGCCTAATTTCCACGCTTTCCAACCCGGTAAACGTCTGCGGGTTGAAATAGGTTATCAACTCCGCCGTAATGTCGTCAATCTCTTTTGCGTCCGCCTCGGTTGCCCGACCGTCTATTATTGTGCGTAATACAACAATCGTTCTTTGTTTCAATTTATCGTAATACTCTTTCAATGTCGCATCATCGAACAACCGGGGAAAATACAAACGCAATTCATCGTCTATTTTTTTTTTAACCGCTTCCAAATGGGCGGTTATCTCTGAATTTGCAACGTCTTTAAAAAGACTCATTGTTTGTTGCAATCCATCATCTGACAAATCATTTCGGGGTTTACCATTTATTGATTTAACCAACACGGCAAAAGCCAAATGCCGGGGGGAAACCTCGGATTGAATGAAATATATGTTTTGGCGCATATTTTCCAACTCAACGGTTGCCATGTTTGGCGTTGGGCTGTTCAAATAACGTATTACCTTTTCAATATGTCGGTCAAAATCCGACAAATCGGAACCAACCCCGGCGTCAACCAAAAGCATTTTGTTATACTTGTGGAAACGCATAATTGGCAAATCCTCGATTGAATCATACAACTCAACGTTCATTCCTTTTATTTGTACATTCTTCATAATAAAACACGTGTTATCATTGTACTACAAAAGGGAACGCCCAAAAATGCGGGGTTCCCGGTAAATATCAACGCAAAGAAACAAATCAGAACGCACGTCCACCACGACAAACAGAAATCGCAATTAAACATCTTTGAAAAGAAATCGTTCCCGTAAATCTGTACCCATTCAATGACGCCCCATTTGCGTAATAACGTCAGCACAAAAGCCGCTATTAATGCGACAACAATAATGTTATAAATAAAATGTTCCATATCCTACAATTTACATGTTTCTCCAATACTCAATTCGCCCTCAAACCGGAATCCGCCGAACGGGTGCATTAAAAATTGGTTGTCTATTTCGTCCAAAGAAAACCCCCGGTAAATGTTTTCCGCCAATTCATAGACTTTGTTTATTTTATAGCCTCCATGACGCAACCAAAACCCGCCGTTTAATACGTCCAATATTTGACGTTTTAACGCCTCTTTGTTTCTGTTGCTTGCTTCGTTGAAAATCTTTCGATAATCAAACCAAAAGATAATCGAAAACGCCGTTTTTATCCCAATATCAACGCCGGGTTCCCAACTTATGTTTTGCGGATCGTCAACCCAAAAAAAACAGAAATTACCAATATTTGCATCCGGCGTTACTTCCATATAATCGTTATTGCCGGAATAAACATTTGGCGTATAATATCGCTTTTGGATCCCGTTGTATTTAACAAGTCTTTCCGCCCTGCCAAATGCAAAATCCAACCACGGCAAATTATCAACCAATCCGTTTTGCATGTTTCCAATTATCCGGTCTAACAATTCCGGGTTGTCAATAACCGGGGCTTTTACATTATTTGCCATAAATTTGTTTTTTTGTTTCTGCCATTAAATCCGGGAAAATATATTTCCAAATCAATATTGAAATATTTTCGTCGGTTAAACCCAATATTTGACGACCGTATTCTTTTATTAAATCCTCTGTTTTAAAGTCAGACGCTTTAATTTCAAATTGTTTGTCGCCAACCTCTAAATAAAAACTACTTTCAAAATCTCCCTCATCCCGTAACGTTACCCGGTTTGTCGGCTGTCCCTTAGCCTCTTTAATTGCGATTGTTACGGGGCTGTATGGTGCATAATCCGAAATTTCGACGCCCAAACGGTTAATACCTTGTTCAAACAATTGTTCCTCGGCGTTCAAATCAACTATATATGCCTCATTGTCCCATATAATGTTTTGTATTATCCGCCCGGACGTCAAAGCCTCGTTGAAATCCGCAACCCTTTTTCGCAAATCGGTTATCCGTTTCATAAATACAACTTTTACATGAAATTATATACAACTTTCCCTTTGAATTATATAATTACACGGTTCTGTATCTTACCCCACGGTTATTGCAGGCTAAACAGATACGGTCTAACCCTTGCGTATCTATTTGCAACGCCTCATAAGACTTTTTAAGGTCGTAACCTAAACCGCCGGGACGAACGCCGGACGTGTTGCCGTCCAACTCATACAAAATATCCATCCGGGTTGCGTTTGATTGATTGCGGTTAACCCTTACGTTGGGGTTCATTGCCAACGTCCGCAATGCAATTGCAGCAACTTGTCTTTGTATTACCGTTTGGAAAATCTGCCTTTGGGAAATAATGAAATCCGTTAAATCGCATCCAATAGTAATTTCGCAATTCAGCCCGTAATTTTGGGTTCGTGTGTACATCGTGTATGCAATATCCCACAACTCCGGGTATTCTGCGAACGTTTCCGGCGCATTATACATAAACGGCGTTACTTGCAAATACTTTGTCAATTCTCGCCAAACCTCAACGGAACCAATGTTGCACGTTCCGCACGGCTCCCGGCTCCAATCCTTTGATACGTTAATTGCTTCCATTCCGGCGGGTAATTCGTCTTGATCGTAGCAAAGGAACCACGCCCCCCCGGCGTTGTTCTTGTCGCTTATATACGGCAAATAACAATCAGTTAACGGGAACCACTGAAAACCGCCATTTGTAACGGTAAAATTCAAATCAAAAGTCTTTATTGGGTCTATCTGCGACGAATGAAACAAATACATTCTAACAACCCCGGTTCCCCCGGTCATTTGCAAACCTATCTTTTCAATTTTCGCCGTCACTCCCATTGCACGAACCGGGACAATTTCAAATCCTACCAACTTATGATTGTTTTGCAACGTCGCCCGTATGCGTCCGGCACCATCAAAGAACGTTTTTCGCTCCAACAAATTACGTGTTTCTTTATCCAACTGCTTAATCTGTGTAAACGTCTGTATTGCGGTCGCAATTCCGTTTCGGGTCATTCTCTCCAAAAAGTCCGTCAACATATTATACGGTTTCCAATATGGGTTTCCGTAATCCTCCCGGCTGTAATCATTATTAAAATCGCTTGCCGTTGGTTCCTCTCCGGTGTTGTCAATTTTAGCAATCCAAACAATACCGTTATGGCTCACTTTCTGCCCGGCTTTGTACGGCAATATCATGTTCCATTCCGGGTATTGCAGCCCCCAATCATCCGGCATAATCGCCGCCATATTATCCAACGTCAAAAGCGGGTGTGCACCTTGAAAATACAACCCGCTTTCCGTCTGCGTTAAATTGTCGTCTATCGCCTTTGCCGGGTCGTATGATTGCTCCCACCCGCACACATTTTTTAACGCTTCGCATATTTCATTTATTCTTATCATAAAAACGCCCATTTATTTCCCATATTAGGAATTAAGATTGCAATAAATAAGGGGGCGGGGATAACCACCCCGTCCCCTCGGTTAAATAATTCGTTATGCTCCGGCGTTATGCGCTCGCACCTCCGGCGGGAAATTCCCCGGCGTTGGTTACATATACAGGCATACCCAAAGGTACATCTCCCGCACGTGCTGCAATCTGCGCTTTGATAATCGGATTTGCAACGGCTGTTAGGTCGTTGTTGTAAGCAATTACAAACGCAACGTCTGCACTAAATCCAAAATATTCTTTCACGTTGCACGTCATATCGGCACTCGCTGCGCCTGCTGTCTGTGACTGGTCGCCAACTGCTGTGTAATAGTGCGAACCAATGGGCAAATCAATGTACGGCAAACGTACAACGTCCCATTCGTGGAAATTCGCACGGGTGCGGTTCAACGCCTCACGGTCAACACGTGTTAAAACGCCAACGTTACCATCCTCTACGGCAAAGAATGTGCCGTTTTTGCTAGCTTCATTTACGACGTTGTTTGTATAATGGAACACTTTATTTTCGTATTCCATACGCTTGTTTACGTCGTTATAAATACCGTGCTGTGCCAATTTTTTAATAAGGCTGTCAATTCCGGCGTTACCTACGACGTGAACCAAACCCGGATAACAATTTGCACGCATAATCGGGTTAATATCGCCCATAATTTCGGTTGCCATCTGCGTTGGAACCTCAATAACGCTTGCAGCGAATTTGTAATTCAACGGGTCTTTCAATACTTTGGTTTTTCCTGCCTCCAACGCTGAAACGGCTGCTTGGTCTAACGAATTTGCAAACGCTCTGCAAACCTTTTCCATTTTGCGGTTGAAATCGTGCTCATACGAAATTTCGTTGTTCATATACAACGTTGGCACCATTGTAAAGCCGACGGAATATGTCGCCCAAACCACGGTATAAAGTGCGGACGTGTTTTCATCGTCCGGGATAACACACGTACGAACGTTGCTAACCGCAACGTCGCCATCGTAATTGATAACCGGAACTTGTACCGTATTTCCGATTGAGGCAAACGCACGTTCACACAATTTCGGGGACAAAATGGAATTTTCGGCTTTGGTCTGTTCAACGAAAAAATCTAATGCGCCATACTCGCACGGGCGGGTCATATTACGGTCTAACTCCGGGTTTTCTACTCGCCAATTCTGTAATCTTGTTGCAATTAAACTCATAGTCTTTTTATTTTAATTTGTTATTAAATGCGGGTTTACCCATTACCCGGTTATCTCTCCGGCAATTTGTTAATACTATTTTCCTTCCAAACCTTTCTCATATCTTCGTCAAACTCTTTGGAACCTACCGTTTTACCTTGCGCCATCAATTGTTTTGTAATAAGTTCGTACGCCTCTGATTGCGTTTTGGCTCCGCTTACGTCCAATGTAATTCCGCCGCCTCCGGCACCGCCTACGGGCTTTTTTGTGCCGCCTCCTAGCTGTTGTCTTTGCTGCTCCAATACTCCCATCGTTTCCAATTCTTTTGTCAGCAACTCGGCGGGCGTGAATGGGTTCAACTGATTGTTTGGATTGCGCATAATTGCGCCGCTTTCATCTTTGAACGCCAAAACCTTTCCGCCGTTTCCGTCGTCTACATATTCCGGGTTCATGCCTTTTACTTTTTCGGTCGCCTGCGTCAAAATAGCCTTTGTTACGCTTTCCGGGAATCCTGCTTTGAATTTAAGCCCGGCGGCGGCTGTCTGCAATGCGTTGTCAATTCTTACTCCGAACAATTCTTTTTCGTGGTTTGCCTTTTCTGCCTCATACTTGGTTGTCAACTCGGTAAACTGCGTTGTCACGTTCTGCAAATCTGCTTTTGCCTGCTTCAATGCTTTCACGGTTTCCGCATCTGCCGCACCCTCGGCAATTGCCTTTTCTAAACGGGATCTTTCCTTGATCAATGAATCGATCTGCGATTGCAGCCCGGTTGCGCCATCGGCTTTTGTTTTCATTTCCCCCATTACACGTTTTGCGTAATCATACGTTTTTTCGGTTCCATTTTTAGCGATACCGGAAACCGCCAAAATATCGGCATCCAAAGCCCCGTAAATTTCGCCCGTTTTCTTGGCAATAACGCTGTTTTCGTCATTCTGCGATAATGTTGCTATCGCTGTAATCTGTTCGTCAGACAATCCCGACAAAGCCGCATTTGCAACTAAAATTTCTCTCGTTAACATAATATTCTTACCCTTTGAATTAATAAAGTGCGATTGCTTCTACTGTTCCGCTGTTTGCGTTAATAATATCAATTGTGTATTTTGGGGAATCCCCGGTTGTGTCAACCAACCAACTAACAACACGTGCATGGCTGATTTTCTTTTCAACCTCTTTTGTTACCAAAATAACGTCGGTAATTGTTCCGCCCTCAATACATTCAATCAACTTTTCCTTTGTGACGCTGTCCAATGCTGCGGCGGTTGTGGTCACTTCAATAACCAAATTGTCTTGCTGTGCGATCTGTGCCATATTCGTAATTTTTAATGGTTAAACGTTCTCGTTATTTTCCGGGCTTTCGGTTGCCGTTTCTTCTGTCTTTTCGGCTTTTGGTTTTCGTCCGGCTTTCTTTGGTTCTGCTGGGATAACTCCGGCGGCTGTCAGTTCTGCAATAATTTCGGCTTTCATTTGTTCACGTTCTGCCGCCTTTGCTTCTGCTGCCGCCTTTGCTGCTGCTTCTGCCTTTGCTCGTTTGCTGGCTTCAATCTTTTCTTTGTTCGCTGCCTCCCAAACGTTCGGGTCGTGCATAATGTCAACTTTATAACCCATTTTTCGCAAATTGTGCAATCCGAATGTTTCAAAGAACTTTTTTCCGAAAACCTGCATACGTGGTCGTGAAATTCTTTCGCCCGTTTCTTGGTTGAATTTTACAACCTCAATACGACAATGATAAAAACTTTCTTCCCCTTTTGGGACAATGAAATTTTCCGGAGTAACGTCCAACAATCCGACGTCCTTTGTTTTACCCTCTGTTTCTGCTTTCACTCGCATAATCATAAAATTTTTTTGTTATTACTTCAATTTTCTTGGAAAATGGTATTTGGCTGCCAAATTCCAAAACGTTTGTATTCTCACGTTCAAACCTACGCACAAAATTAGCGAAATTCAATTTAATGCGCAATTCATCCTCGGTTATTAGTTGTTTTTCGTACAAGTCTAATACTTCCGGACGTGTCAAATGTCGGTACGGCTCCAATTCTGCCAACACTAACATACGTTGCATTTGTATTGGGTCGTGTCTGTACTCCGTTTCGATAATCTGATTTTGTAGCGCATCCAACTCCCCCTCGCTTGCTCCGCTTTCTTTCGCCATCTTATAACGTTCTCGCAATTGGGTTGCATCAGACAAATAAAACTCGGTGCCATAATTGATTTTTGCCGAAACAAACATTGTTCCATAACGCAAACGGCAAACGGTTTCGTCAACGAACTTTTGCGCCGCCTCAAAGCCTTTTTTTACTCGGTTTAATACCGTGCTTTGGCTTTCAAAATTGGCTTTAATTTGCTGTTCATTTAATGCTTCACGGGTTGTTATTTCCTCGTTGGTACCAACAACCGCCGTAATTATGTTTGTACGCAACCGTTCTTCCTCGCTAACGTTATAATCCAAACTATTACGGTCAACGGTCAACATCTGAACCGGGTTGCGCAAATCCGGCTGTTTGTCGCCGTCCGGTACCGGAATTTCAATGAATGAACCAACCCCGACAATTCGTTTATCTCCGCATTTCGGGCAACGCATCAATAAACCCGCTTGGTCTAATTTATAATAGCCTTGTTTATCTTTCAAAAACCCGCCGTCGCAATAATCGCCGTTTTCGCCGTTCGTAAAATCGCAACTTTGTTCATATCCGGAATAAATCGGGTACGACCCGTACATATCCAAATTTTTCTTTGATAAATGATAAAAAAGAAACCAATCTAAACTTTCCAACTCGGTTGTTAACGGGGACGCCTTAACGTCCGGTTCTCTCAAACTCAATGGTTCGTTCCAAAAAAAACGTGCTGGGCAATATCCCAAATCGTGCGGGCTATCAATCAGCAATTCGCCAATATTGCCTTTTTCCTCGGTAAATACCCGGTATCGTTCATCGTCAATTACGGCAATACGGTTGTCGTCCTGCCGGAATATTATCCAACGCATAACGCCCGTTGTTTTGTCTGCCTTGTATGAAATAACGTGTTCTATTGGCAACCAATAAAAGTACGGTTGCGGGTAATTATCGCCGGGGGATTGCTCTTTTGGCAAATCAACAATTAATACGCTGTTAATTTCGGTTTTGAAATATTCCCATCCCTTTGTGCTCCAAATTTCGGGTTCTTCCAATACGTGTTGTCTGTAATACTCCCAATCGTCCCTTTGTTCGCTGTTCATAAACTGATAATTGAACGCCGGGTTACGACCGTCAAAAATGCGGCTCAACTTATCAAAACAAACGCCCGTTACCTCGTTTGTCTTTACGGGGTAACGGAACAATGTTTTGAACACTTTGAATTTGTCTGCGGGTATAAGGTTTGAAACATAAGCCAAAAAATCGGTCACGGGTTGCGTAATGTATGGCGTCAACGCCTTTTCCGCATGAAATCGTATGCGGTTTTGGTGGTAAATCGCCCTACTTATCGCCGCTTTGTTCCGTGGCTCCGTTATCTGCTTTTTTATTTCTCTTATATCTAAGCCCATTTTCTTTGTCAAATTCAAATTTACTATTTTCCGGTAACTGCCAACCGCCGTTATTTGGCATTTTTAAAAGTCTTTCGGCGTGGCTAACTTCAAAATCTCGTGTCGTTTTCAATGTTTCATTTTCCAACGTCACTATTGTTTGTTTACCCTGCTGCATTTTTTAAGTCTGTTAGCGGGTTAAAATCTTCCGGTACGATAATAGCCAAATCGTCCGACCAATTAGGTAAAAACGCCCATTGTATTGCATTGCTATCGGGTGCCTCAAATCCTCCCAATGTTTTATCCCCGATAAACAAAGAACGAATTGGAATAGGATAATGCGTTGTTGCTGTTGTCGGGTCTTGCAATGCACCAATTGCGCCGTTTTCATCAAACAAATAAACCCCCAAATTTTGGGAATCGCTTTCACATTGCAAATCTTTCAATGCTTTAATCAGTGATTGCGGCATTTTACGCATAGCCGCCGTAAATGGGGTTGGCTCACGTCCAATAATTTCTTCAATACCGCCCAACGTTTCGTTTCCTCCGCCGAACGTACGGGGTGCGCCTGCTTCTGCTGTCGGTGCTTGGATATACGGGGAGACAACAACTTTCGTGTCGTCATCTGCCGATAACAACAGCGTCCATGACGCTTTTTTCCCAATACCCGCCGTCGTGGTAAATGAATTTTTTTCTCCGGAGTTTTTATACAATCTCTGAAACGCTACTTTCTGAATCTGTCCGAAACTCTCGGCACACGTAACGTTTGGTATGTTTGGCAGCGCTGCTGCTGCCGGGCATTTACAAATAGCCATAATCTTAATTTTTTAACGTTAAAACTTTTGTTATTATCTCCGGGGGCTAACCCTTTGCCCCATTACTTATTGCAAAGTTATAATATATCCGGATAAATCCTGCATATATGAAATGAAATGCTAATTACGACGTTTAATGCCCCTTGTTGCTTGGCTGTATGGTCTTGTATCGCCGTCCGCCAATTCCTTTTCATATATTCCGGTCAAACCGTCCTCCGGGTCGTCATGCTCATTTGCTGGGAAATCACGCAAAAACCCGGTTACGTGTTCATGTATCTTTGGAAAACGTTCCTCCCATCCTAACGGCATTATGATTTGGGCGTTGACGCTTGCCGAATTTGTTATAATGCGGCTTTCCTTGTTGGCACCTTGGTAAAATGGTTCGGAAATCGCTTTTATCTTTTTACTTATCAACTTTTCAAACCCGGCACCGCCGTTGTTACTTTCGATCCATGCTTTTTGCGTTCCACAACGGTTTATCATTTCCGGGACGGTAACGGCTGTTACTTCTGTATTTTCCTGCGTAAATACCATGTCAGTAATTAGCGCATACAAAATCGGTTCAAACCGTTTCTTTTGTTCGTTCCATGCCTCATTACCGGATTTGTAAACGTCATAACACGCCGAAAATGTAAAGTCGTCGCCCTCGTCTGCCACGTCTGTATAATTACCACTACGCACGAACGTTCCCCATTCTGATTTGTCAACGTACGTTCTGAACGGGTTCCGGTACAATCTACCCTCTGCGCTTCCGGGGTTTCCTTGGTCTAAGCATTGAAATTGTATTGGATCTAACGCTCTTTCACGCTCCAATTTTGCCCGGCTGTGCATACTCTCCCATAAAGCCGCCCCCGGTTCCCTTGGGTCAATCTCGTTTGGTTCCCCGGTTTTCAACGCTTCAAAGTTTATGCGAACCCATGCACCATCCGGAATATTTTTAATGCTGTCCCAACTTTTAATATCAATAATCTTTTCGCCTCCCTTTTCAATCTTACCAATCAAATCGTCCTCATGCCATCGGGTAAATACAATCAGTTCTTGCGATTTATTGTGCAAACGCTTTTTTACAACGGTCGTGTACCATTTCCACGCCGCTTTGCGTACAATCGGGCTGTTACCCTCTGAATAATCTTTGTAAACGTCGTCCATAATCATAACGTCAACGGTCTTTGACGTCAACGCACCGCCACGACCTACAACACGCAACGAACCCTTATGCCCAACCATTTCTATAACGTCAGAATTTCGTAAATACGTGTTTGCCATCGTTACCGCATTTAAACCATTCAAAAAGGTTTTCGGAAATATTTCCCGATATTTTGGGGTGTCAATTATTCTTTGTACGTCCCGGTTAAAATCCCTTGCAATTGTGGCGGCATACGAACCAATACAAATTTTTGTGTCCGGGTTCAATCCTAACATAAAAGCGGGTAATTTTCGGCTTGAACCCTCCGATTTTCCGTGCTGGGGCGGCATTTGCACAATCATTTTTTTTATTTCCCCGTGGGCGAACTTATCCAATAGCGTATAATAAACGACGTGGAACGGTTCCAAAGCCAAATCCGGTTGCATGTACCGGGCAAAGTTTATCAGCCTATGGTGTGCCGCCGCTTTTACTATCTCGCCGGGGTTGTTTTTCAATGCTGCATACATTTTAAGCAATTGTTCTTTATCCATTTTGTTTAAATCTTAAAAATAGACCATATATTTTTGTCTTACCCCCGTATTTTTTCTGACTTAAAAACCGGGAATCTTAAAAATCGACCAATTTATTGTTTCATTTTCCATTTGTCGCACGCTTTTTCCGAACGTATTATACTGCGATTTTCGACAAACGGGCATTTTAAACAAATTGGGTTCCCGTCCATATCCAAATTTGAATGGTCGTAATAATATTTACCCCAACCACATTTCCCGCACGTGTGTACGGGTTTCGGTTCATCTTTTTTCTTGATATTATTCTTTGTTGTTCGTACCATCGTCAATTTCTCCTTTTTCTGCTAATTGTTTTTTATATTCTGCTGTTTGCAATTTATCGGCGACCGCAAACAATAGGTCGTCCGGGATTGCTGATACATCGTATTTCGGTGCATCGCCATTTATACTTTCTTTTATTCCCGGTATATCAACTTTTATTGGCGCATCAAATCCCAACATCTTTGCCCGGCGTTGCTGCACATTCAAAAGCAAATCCAAAAACCGGGGGTTTCCGGCGGACGTTTCCGTTGTGGTTTCCTCATACCCGTAATATTCCGGGTTGTCGCCATCCTCCAACACTTTACGGGGCTTTGCGTTCTGTCTGTTTTTCTCTCGCAATTTCCCGGTCTTTGAACGTTCCCACGCCTCCCACAATTCAACCTCCACATTATCCAACTTTCGCAATTCCCGCGTAACGTAATCGTCTATATTTTCCATACGTTCACGTTTCCACTCAATTAGCAATTGTTGCATATCCCAATATACCATTTGTGTTGTTATGGTATAACCGACGCCACGCCGGGCGTTTTCCTCATTCAGTCTTTCCGTAATCTCCCTATACGTGTAACCACGTAAAAACAGATTTGAACAAAAAGCCAAATCAAACGTCCTTTGGTCTTTTGTTCGTTTGCACATTTTCGGGCGTCCGCCCCTTTGTCTTTTACTCGCTTCCATTTTTTTAAACCTTTTTATAACAGTAAAAATCAATTATTTTGCTTTCCTCTCAAACGTCGCTTTCCCTTTGCTTGTTATTATCGGGGAATTATCGTTTTAAGCTGGTTTCGTTTGTTACTTGATACTTTTATTGTCTTTTGTATTTTCGTCGCCCTACGGGGCTAATTTTGGCTTTCTTTCGTGTCTGTATCTAAACGGCAAAGCCCCGGTTATAATTCCGGGGCGTTTTTTATTCTTTTTCCATTTTGTCGGTTTCCAACAATGGGTAAATCCTTGTTACCCTAGCTGACGGCGTACCGTCCTTTTTGTCAAACCTAACTTCATACGAAAAATTGCCGTTGTGTTCTGCCTTGATAACTTCTATCTTTCTGGGCTTTCCGTTGTATTTTATTCTATCGCCTTTTTTAAACGGACAATTTTCTGTTATGTAACTTTCTGCGGCTTTTTCTCTTTCCTTTCTGTTGTACTTCAAAGCCTTTTGTTTTATCTCGGCTAATTCTGCCATTCTTTTTACGTATGTTTCTTTATCCATAACTTTATTATTTTTCTGTTGGTAAATCTACGGTTAACAATACGGGTTGCAATGGTTGGTTAAACGTCAGCATTGACAAATGTATTGTTCCGGTTTCTTTTACTCTCTCCAATTCTTCCGGGGATAACTGCCATTTGGTAATTATAAGCCCCTGCGGATCATTAGGGATTTTCATTGCAGGTAACGGCATGTATTCCGGGGGTCTTTTGCAAATACTACATTCACGCCGGGAAATTCAACGGGTTTCATTGCCTTGCTCCTTTCTTGGTTTCTTTCTAAACTTACGTTTCTTTTCCGGTATCTCAATACGGTGTATCTCAACACGTGCGCCAAAAGCCTTTGCCAACTTTCCGGCAACTTCTTTTACTTCTTCCGGTATATCATTTTGAGGCTTTCCCGACGCATCGGCGTTTATCTGTTTTAGCAATCCGGCGATTGCTGTTTTTTTCTCTTTGTCCGTTGTCGTCTTGAAACGCTGAATCAGATTTGCAATTGGTTGCGTTCTCATAAAGTCAGCACATTTAAAACGGTCTTTGCAAATATTGCAATCATCCGGGTAATTGTGTTTTGCATCCTGCGAACTCTTTTCGTCTGCCTTTCTGAATTCGTGCCATTCGTCACGGCGGGCGATTGCTTCCGAAAATACCGCCATTGCATCAATACAAACTTGTGCCAAAATAAAATCCGGGGTATCTCTCATTTCCTTTTCTAAACCGTGCTTATTAATAAGTTCGGTTAGTTCTTGTTTAAAATCTTTTTTCATACGCTTAAACTTCTATATGTTCAATTCGTGGTAACTTCTTTATGTATTCCAACATCGCCGTTTTGCTTTCCTCGGTTTCGTCGGTTCTGTTTATTACCAACTGAATAACTTCCAAAAGATAATCGCTATCAATACACGCATTATCAACGTCGGTAATATTATACAATGGTTCCGTTATTTCCTTGACGGCTTTAAATGCTTCTTTTGTCAACTTTGCGGCTTTTTTGAATCTCATTTTTTCGCCCTTTTCAAAGCATTTGCCTAAATGGTTTAATTTATCATCAGCGTAAAAAACGCATGTATGTGCCATGTCCGCCAAAAGATACGCCGTATTTGTAAGGAACAACGTTTTTTTTCTTAATTCTTCTTTTTCTTCGTTTGTCATAGTCTTTTGTTAAAACGGTTCTCAAAATGTTTGTATTGTTCGGCGGTTTCCTGCTGCATATTACCGCAAACCGGGCTTTCCGGTTTGTTGTGTGGGTGTTTGCGCATAAATTCCGGGGTTTTCTCACGTCCTGCAATTTTAGTATATGCCATTTCCTGCAATTCCTTTTGGCTATACCCTAATAATGCCGCAATATGGAATAAAACAACGTTTACGTCCGCCAATTCGTCGATAATATCATGCGTTCCGGGATTAATTTCGTTTATTTCTCTTTGCGTTTTTTCCCTGCTTAAATATCTTTCAAACGCTTCAAACAATTCGTTGTATTCCTCGGCTAATTTTCCCAATATTTTTTCTATATTCTTGCCGAAAAGTTTATTCATCTTTTCAAACAATCTCTTTTCGTCAAAGGTCAATCCGGCGGTATTGGCGTCTTTTTCTTCAAAATTAGCCATAAACATTTGCATATCCATTTTGCCAAATTTTCCGTCCGGTGACAATACAATAAAATTTCCCTCCGGTACGTCCAACATTACGCCGTTTTCGGTCGGGAATGAATAAACCGCCAAACCTCCGGGCGTTATCGGAATCTGAATTGTTCCGCCTCCGGTAAAAATCTGCAATTTTTTCCAATTATCACGCTTTACGGGTAATGCACGAACTTCTAACAATCGGCGGCAATAAATATCCCCGGCGGTTTCGTCCGGCATACCTAAATTTGTGCGCAACTTATTTGGCAAATTTCCCGCCCCTTTTTCGTATTCAACAAAGAATATTGCACCACGCAAAAGGTTTTGTTCTTTAATCGGCCTTACGCCTTTTATTCTTTTTCCGTATCTGCCTTGAACTGCATATATTGCGGCTTCAATTATTCTTTCCTCTTTGTCCGGGGCGTACATTTTAAGTTCAAAGTAATTTTCTTTCTCTGTAACTTCCGGTTCTGTTCCCGTTACATCTTCAATCATCAAAAACGTTTCCGCATCAAACGGAATAAAACTTCTTTTTTCCATATCCAATTAATAAACGGTTAATAATAAAACAATCAGTCCTCCGGAAATTGTGGCGTACAAATCTTTTTTATCAAATACGCCTCCGTGTTTTTTGTTGTAAACCTCACGCAATACCCCGGTTAAAATTACTGCGATCAATGCGATAATACGTGCAATCATTCCCGGGATCCCGATAAATGAAACCAAACGCAAAACCAACATTACAACAATCATTCCCGCTATAATATGCAATAATTTATCGTGCGGGATTGATACTATTAATTGAAAGATCTTTTTCATCGCTTTTTTTCTGTTATGTTATACAATTTTCTGAAATATATTACTTTGTTATCGCTCCGGCTTGTTCTGTAACATTTAAGCCCAACCGCCGGACAATCGTCTTTATGGATAACGCAACATGCGCATCTACTCAAACATACAAATTTGCCAACCTTTTCAATCAGTTTATCAGACGGTTTAACCCATCTTTCCGCAATTATTACCATACCCCGGTTAACTGCACGTTCGCCGGGGTTATATTCACGCCCGGGTTCAAACGGATGTGGTTTCTTTATTCTCATTTTCTATCGAACTAACCAACAAATCCAAATTTTCCTCTGTTCCGGAAATTGAAATTCTTGCTTTCCCTGCTCCAATTACCGCCAATTCCGTAATTGTGCAATCATATTTGCCTGCGGATTTTTGAAACTTTGCCGCCTCATTTAATGGCAATATTTTTGTTATCTCTTTCATCGCTCACGTTTTTAGTATTTTACATTACAAAGTTAATAATTTCTTTTGGTTTTTATCCATATCAGCCGGAAACCAACGGAAAAACAACGCAATTTAATTTCAATATCTAAATAAACGTCATGTCCTTTTACGCCCTCAACCATAACTCCGGGCGTCAAATAAAATTGCTTATACTTCCACAAACTTTGCAGATACAAATAAAACCCGATACGTCCAATATGGAATCCGATTGTTTTCATTTCTCTATCTGTTTTTTTATCTGTTCCCAACTCTTTTTGTCAATTACCATTTTCCGGGGGTATTGTATTATTTCGCCCTTGGTATATACAAGATTATAGATACCCAATTGCCCCTTAATTGGCATTTCAACAACACGTCTTGGGTTGCGCATCATCCATCCGAAACCCTTTGTTATTTTTGCCCTCTTTTCCTTTGGGATCCGGGTGTTTTCCCAATCCTCCGGCGTAAACTCTTTTATCGGCTTCACGTCGTACAACTCAACCAATCCCAAAGTAACGCCGCTTCCCATTCCGGGATAAACCGGTTTTGCCGACGAACAAATAAGAACGTCGCCACGGTATGACGTTTTTTTGCTTCTAACTTCAATTGATTTTCGCCCGTAAACAACGCCGTTTTCGTCTTTGTATGCCGCCGTTACCAAATCATTTGCGTATGGCTGTTTGACGGTCAACGCACGCCAACGGTCGTGTTTTTCGGGGTCATATTCTTTGCTATTAAACTGCATAACTTTATTTTTTATCTTTCCCGGCGGGTTCCTTGTAATGGGCAAAACCAATTGGTCGTATCGGTCCGGCTCCGGAACGGCTGCGTCCTCCTTATTGTATTCAAAAGAAACAATAACCGTTCGCCCCTTTGCCCGTGTCCCAATCAGCCGGGAACCCTCCGGGATTTGAATTTTAATTTCGTTCCTCATTCTCAAAATGGCAAATCATCTTCGTCTTGGTCGGGAATTGGCGGCGGCGGTGTTGGTGCGCCTCCCTGCTGCGTTGTTTGTTTGTCTTTCTTTGGCGACAACAGCTCCATCTTAAACCCGTAAACTTCTGTAATGTATCTTTTGACGCCGTTGTTGTCCTCATAACTGCGGGTTCTTATTTTCCCCTCAATATAAAGTTTATCGCCCTTTTTTACATACTCTTTTGCAACCTCTGCCAATCCATTTTGCAAAACAATATTGTGCCATTCGGTGCGCTCCGGTACTTCTGTACCATTTGCCGTTTTAAATGCTCTGTCAGTTGTCGCCAACGTGAATTGCGCAACCAAACCGCCGTTGTCGAATTCTTTATACCCCGGGTCTTTTCCGACGTAACCCATTAAAATAACTTTGTTTACACTCATAGAAATATAGCTTTAAAAATCCAACTTCCAATACTCCATAACGTCCAAATGTATGACGCAACCGTTAACGCCACGAACGTATAAAATACAATTTTATATCCGGTTTGTTTTTTGATTTTCATCTACTTAAATTTTACACCATCCAACAAATATTCTTTTTTCATATCCGACCATCCGGCGGCATGATTTATCGCTTTCCGGTCGTCGTCGTAAACAAATCCAACTATCCAACCGCCGACGTTTGATTGTTTTATTAGTCTTACCAATTTACCGACGAAAAAAGAACGGTATCGGTAATATGCTGAATTTTCACTAACAAACAAAACCCGTCTTTCTGCATTTATTTCGGGCGGATTTTCGATTTGCGGGCGTTTCTCCCTTTCCGGGTACCTTTGTACCCTTTTAAAATCATTTTGGATTGAACGGCGGGAAATTGCCCCGTAATCGGGTGTTCTTTTTTTTGTCCTCATATTTTCAAACTTCTGTATTCGTTTTTAAGCAATTCAATAATCCGGACGTTGCCCGGATATATTCGCATTTTCTCACGGTCGCCATTCTCCCAACGGTTGTGCATTTCAAAGCAAAGTATATTAATATTCCTTGGATCATGCGCCATTTCCGGATATGCCCCACGGGTTAATATATGGGAACAATACGTTGCCGAAAAATTGTGCAAAGGTCGCAACGTTTCCTCGCATCTGTGCGGCTTATGTTCCCAAACCCACCGGAAAAACCGTTGGTTGGCAACGGGAATGTCGCCACGTCCTAAAACGCAATGCCCGAACAATTCCCGTTGTAACTCAACACGCAACCGTATATCTAACCGAAAATTACGAATATCCAATAACGGATCGTAACCACGTGCAACACAATATTCATATTCGCAACGCTCGGTCAACAATATTGGCTCCATTACATATTGTCTGTATCGTCCGCCGGGTCTGCCATTCCCGGAAACATATCATTTTCATTTTCGTTGTCTGCATCATTTACGTAAACTAACGGGTTTGGTCCCCCATCAGCCCCGAACAAATCCATTTGCGCCTTTTTGCCCTCAAACAGAAATTCGTAAACCTCGTTTTCAATATCGCAAACAATGTTTTCCAACTCTTCCTCAAAACCGAACGTTTCAACGTTGTATTTCATTCGTGGGGTGTTGATCGCTGTTTTCTGATTGTTTGATACGGTAAACAATCCGGTTAAAACGACGCCTACGTTATCATCTTGCCCCGATAAAGAAACGCCCCTAACCTCTATATTGTCCAAACATACTTCCGCAAATTCGGCTGCAATATCTGTTTGTTTCTTTGTTGCTTTAAACTCCGGCGTTGCCATCATGGTTTTAAATGACGTTATGTTGAATACACGTCCCATAATCGGGCGCAAATTATTAAACATATGACGCAAATCCGGGTGTATGTCTTTTGCACTCAATACATGGTATTTGTTCGTGTAACTCTCATTTCCGACAACTTCCGTTACTTCATAATGTACGTCTAACCCGCCATCTTTCAATAACTTTACTTTCGATAATGAAAACTTTTCCTTTGTAGGAATCGGCATAACATTTTGTTCTTTTTTGCTCATAATTTCTAATCTTTATTGTTTCCCGGTTCCTCCGGGTTGGTTTCTTCTTGGAAATACTCGCACGGTTCATCATCAGCACAACGACCGGACAAACAACATACCGGATAATCCACGCAATCAATGCACATTTTTTTTTCGTTCATAATTTAAAAGTCTGTTTCATTTAACAATTTTGCGACCTTGTTTTCCGGCTCTGCATCCGGTGCAAATATCGGTTTCGGGTCGTGAACTAAAACTTCCCTTTTTACCTTTTTGGTCTTTGCGGGTTCCGGTTCCGGGTTAAACTTCAATTGTTCCGCCGGATATTCTTTTGGTTTCAGTTCTATAATACCATTTTCCACCAAAACCGGAATACAACGTTTGCAGGCTTTCACGTCCTCCAACGCATCATGCGCCGGGAATGTTTCGCCGGGGAAACACTTGTTGTAAAGTTCCTCCAATTTCGGATATTTGCCCGGACGTCCGTCTGCATACAATGCGTCAACAAATTTAATTGTTTTCATCATCGTATCAATTCGTTTGCCCTTAAACAATGCGTCCTCCGCTTTTGCGTCGTAATATTCACGACCCATAATGCGCAATATCATTGCTTTTACAATTGACGTATCAAAGTAAATGTTATGTCCGGCCAACAAACGGGCTTTTTTGCAATCCTCCAAAAATTCGTCTATAATGTCAGCAAATGGGACGCCCTCGGCGTTTGCTCTCTCTGCTGTAATTCCGTGTACCTCAATTGAGACCTCCGGTATTTTCCACCCCTCCGGCTTTATGATAAATGAACGTTCCTTTTCGTTTACCGCCCATGCCAATTGCACAATATTTGGAAATTCCGCAAAATCAACGTCCCATTTTGCGCCCTTTGGGGGCAACCCGGTTGTTTCACAATCGAACGTCAAAACATCTTTCATAATGTCGTTTATCTCATTTCCTTTGCTGTCTTTCAATGTTACTTTTTTCATAATAAAAAATCTTTTTTGCCCGTCTTTATTGGGCGTTTGTTCAACATAATTTGCCCGTGTAATTGTTTCTTTTTTACGGGTATTATACCCGGTTTTAAATGCCGACAAATAAATAAGATCGCACGCATCAATAAACATTTCGCTTGTCTTGCATAATTTATACATTGGGCAATCCGTACATTTAATCCGCCCGCTTGCCTCTCTCGCTTTCTTTTCCAACGGGCTTAATTCTGAATAATGCCTCATATTAAATGCTTCTTGGGTCGTCTATAAACGTGTTGTATTCCTCTGCGGAAATCTGTTTCAAATGCTCAATATGTTCTATCAATTCCGCATTGCTCAACTCTGCAATTGTCCGCAACCGGGTTTCATATTTCCCGGTGTTAAGATCCGGGGTCTGCTCATACATAACCGGGGACAACTCACGCAAACGGCGTTCCGTCTGTTCCTCTGTCAGACGCTCCCCGGCTTCCCAAATTCCGGTTCTGAATGTTGGTACAACGTAATTGAAATAATAACCTTTCAAAGCCTCTGACGAACCGGGCGACGCTACAATAAAACGGGCGATTATGCGGCTACCTTTGTGCATTGCAAAGAATTGATTTAATTCGCCCATATACATTTGCAAACCGCCGTTGTTGTTAATCATCCCCGTTGCTGTTATCTCTCTTTTTTTCATTATCCAAACATTTAACAAACAATTCTGTACTATTTGTCTTTCTTTTCTTGGTCAACCAATTGTTTCATTGTAATATTAAACGCTTCGCCGCCAACTTCCAATATAAACTTTCTTTCGCTGCTTGAATATCCCTGCAACTTCTTATCCATTGCATTTGCATACAATACCGTCATTTGTCCCGGTTCAAAAACTCCTCGTTCCTGCAAACGGTCTATCGGGTGCCGCTTCAATGGTGCGTCCGCCATCATTCCGGCTTTTCTGCGGGTGTTTTCCAAATCGGAAATAACCACTTTCAGATTATTATAAAAAGCGGGTGTTTTCAACACGCCCGCAATTGTCATTTCTTTAACTTCCATATTGTTTTGTTTAAGGGACGCCGGGGAACCGACGCCCCGGTTAATTACTCGCTTTCTGTGTATTCCTCAATAATCAAATCGTCCTGCCCTCTTTTAACTTCTTCAATGAATCCTTGGAACCCGTTTTTCTTGGCAATATCAATAATTGCTTGCAATCTCTTTTCGCCCAAACTTTCGCCCCTCGCAATGCGGAATACTTTCACGGTTGGGTTACTTGCTATAATCAGTTTTGCGGCAACCTCCATTATCTGCGAATCTGAAACCTTTCCGGCGACAAATGGGACGTCATTTAATACTAACCCATCATCACTAAACGAAAGCCCGGAAATCGGTATTTTCGCCGACGAAATAAGTTTTTCACGCTCGGCGGATAATTCCGCAATTTCTGAATCCATCTTTTCCGCTTCTGCTTTTTTGTCGTCTGCTTGTTTTTTCTTTGAAAGATAATCGGCAACCTTTGCAGCCTTTTTGTTGTGTTCCTCGGCTTCTTTCAATTGTTTTTCTGTATCGAAATTATTCGGGTTCAAAGCCTCATAATCTGTTAACCATTTTTCGGCACTTGCTATTTTTCCCTCATAATCTTTCTTTTCTTCTTCAACGACCGAAACGGTTTGTTTATACGTCTTTTCGGCTTCTTCCATTGCTTTCTTTGCCGCCTCAATTGCTTTATTGTATGAATCTTTGGCGGCTGCCAAACGTACCGGGATCTCTGCCAATCTCCCCTTTCTTTCTTCCATACGTAAACGCACGCCCTTTGCTTTCTCAACCAACCTTGCGTTTTCCTGCTGTTCTTTCATCAGTTCCGTAATGTCCTTTGGTTTGGCATACGTTTTCAAATCCTGCGTTGTCAATCCCTGCCCGGCTGCATCTGATATTGATTTGTAGGTTTTCAAATCTCGGTTTACTCCGGTACGTTCTGTTTTAAGCCCGGCAACGGTTGTATCAATTTCGGCAATCCTTGTTCTTACTTCTTCCGGCAACAAAGACTTTACAACCTCAATTTGCTTTCTGCGTCCCTCGGCGGTTTCCGACCAACGGGAAAATTCCACGGCGTCAAAATCTGTATAACCGAAAATCTTTTGCAACATAGAAACGTTATCACTTTTCACTCCGGTTGTCTTTGATTTAATTGATAACGTGCCACGTGGGTTTGCTTTTGTGAATCTCAATTCAACCTCGTATTCCTCGCCGTCGTCGCCGACAATCATTTTTGCAAAACCTTTGCTTTCTCCATTCTTCAATACGGCGTCACGGTCCCCGGTCAACAAAGCCCCAATTGCTTTTAATACCGTTGATTTACCCAACTCATTATCCCCGGTAATAAAATAAACGTTACCGTCAAAATCTGCGTTAAACTCTTTAATTACTTGGAAATTTACCAATTCTAATTTCTTTATTATCATAATGCTCTCGGTTTGTGCCTTTCGGCGGTTAAACTTGTTTTTTTTACCTAACCTAAGTAATACTTATATCAGCAATTTATTATTTCTACTTCACTATCAGACGTCAAAGGTTTATCAAAATACTTTTCAATAACTTCATTATATCTATTTATTGCGTCCCGGTTTTCTTTTGCTTCTTCAATGGTGCAATCAGCAATGGAATTTTCCAAACGCTTGTATAATTCGTTCAACTCTTTGTCGCTCATTGCGTGCCGGGTTGCTCCTACTTCATCAATAAACTTTCCCATCAGAAACCCAGTTTTAATTTCAATTGTTTCAAAACTTCTTTCAACTCTGGATCTGTGTAATTTTGCGCAATCTCTTTTGATACGCAATTGTGGTTCATAGCAATTGTTATTGCTCTTTCTCTGCTAATCTTAATTTGCGTTCTTTTAATCATAGCTTTATATTTTATCCGGGAACCCGCCCGGTCGGTTCGTTGTATCTCAACAGCACAAAGGTACGTATATTTTTTTAATCACTAAATATGTTTCTTTTTATTTTTCAGAAAAACGAATAAACCCGGAACGCCTACACATTCCGGGTCAATCTCAAAAGATCCTCAATTGTTTATCAAATAACTTTGCAATAACTGCATCAACTTCGCTTTCCAAATTCTTGCAGGTCGCTAATATTTCCGGGCGACGTTGCGCAAAATATCTGCGTTGGTTGTGTCGCATCTGTTTTACTAACTCGGCGAACTCTTCCAATGTTATTTTTCCCGGATTTTCGATTTGCGAGGTTTTTTCTTCTTCCATGTATATTTTATCCATTTTGAAATTAAAATCGCTCTACGTGGCTAAAACAAACGTTCGTGCATGTTGCTTGGTACATTCTGACGCACCCAACCGGGGTCGTTGCGCAAAATGTATCGTCCAAAGTGCATTATCAACGTGGCGTCGGCGTTCCACAATGTCGGTTTCAATTCCGGGTACAAATTCCCGGCAATCTCTTTGTATCTGCGTTTTCGCTCGCTCTTTTCCTCCTTTTTCCGGCTTATCTTTGCCCGCAACTTCAATTCGTTTTGCCATTTCATAGGATGCACCATAACAAACGGAACATCGCAAACTGAAATGATTGCTTTCAACTGCTCAAAGTTTGCCATCATCTTTTGTATTCGGTACAACTTTCCCATATTGACGCCATCGGCACCCGGCGTTATATCATCCGGGCGCACACTTAGTTTTTCAAGAAAAACAATTGGCGAACATATTGTTTTCAAATGATTCAAATAATCTCTTATGTCGTTTATATCCTCCGGCATTTTTATGGCGGTTATATTGTGGCTTGGTCGCCATGTTACTATACCCCCACTTGTTCCGGGATCAATTCCCACTACTGCTGAAATTTTCATAATTAAAATAAAACTTGCTGTCTTTGAAACTCAATTAATCTTTTCTTTGCTTGTTCATAATAAACCGGGGCTTTTTCAATTATAGTTAAATCAAAGCCCAATTTATGTGCGACTATTGCATGGCTCATACTTCCGCCGTGCGCGTCCAATAGCCTTTTTACATTCCCATAAAAGCCCGCTTCTTGTTCCGCTTCCCTCTTCCAATCCTTTTTGTTGCCCTGCGCTTGATATGTCAGTACATGGGAAAGAATATGTAAACAAGTCAAAATCGGGAACATTTTCCCAATCTATTTTTGATATATCGCCAAAATTTCTATCCTTATATTGTGGATAAATTGCATTATGTGCCATTATCGCATATTTATCTATTTCCGGCCATCCTACCAATTCATAATTAATTCTCATTCTATCTAATGCCATACATTGACTATCATAACCGCTAAATGCTGTAAATACTTTTAATGTCATATCCAAAACTTCACGTAGTTATCAACTTGCATTTCCTCGGCAATCATCCGGTCAAATGCTTTTATAATCTCCTTTTCCCGGGCAACTTCAAACGCCGTAAAATCAATTTCCGGGCTTTCGGTTCCTTTTCGGCGAACTTGAAACGCTGTATATTGGTTTATCATTCCACGGGCTACACGCTGCATATACCGGGCAAACGCTTCTTTTCGGTCGTCCTCTTTAACTTGTACATCATCAGCCAACCCGCATTTTTGCAACCATTCATACAAAAACATATCATCAGTTAGCCCCAATATTAATTTCCCGGTGTATTTGTAGTAAAGGAAAATATAACGGTTACGCCATTGTCTTTGTATCTCAAATCTCCGGATTTGCTCCGGCGAAATTTCATTGTTTTTTCCCGGTATAGCTTTGTATGCTTTGTCAATTACAGCTGTCTGCTTTTGCTTGTATGCTTTCAGGATCTTTGCAAAGTAATCGGCGTTGAACTGTTGATAATGGTTTTTGTCCGGATTCCCTTGTTTATCTTTCGGCAAATATTCGTCTAACTCTCCGGTCGTCGCCAATTCAAAAGCCATCTTAATATCAGCCAACGTCATATCTGAGTAATAACGTTTCAGAATATCCAACAACCGGGATTGTATATAATCCCAATCATTTTCATTCTGTGGTATTATATAACCAACGTCTATTGCTATATGCTTAAACAGTAACGAAAGATTTTCAACTAATTTTGCATCGTCAATTTCCGCAATTGGTGTTTTTGTTGACGCTGCGAAAACATATTTTTCAACTGGGTTTAATGCTTTGGCAACCTCCGGCAATTGCACCATTCTACGGCGTACTTCAATAGCTTTTGTTCCGGGCTTGGTATTATATATTTCTAACGCCGTATTTTCTTTTTTTTCAATTGCTCCCATATCAATCAAAATCATTGTTTAAATACTTCATCATATCCGCAATTTCTTTGCTGCTTTGCTGCTCTGTCTTTACGGAACGTTTCATTTTTTCCCATTTTTCGTATTTTTCGGGGGTTGAATCATATTCTAACGCCGCCCAACCTTTTAAAATGCTTTCTTTTATCAGAATCAGTGCAAAATCTTCCGGGTATTTACTCAAACCATTTAAGTTTGCTTGTATCGCTGAAAAACTCTTTTGCGACGTACTCCATTTCGGTTGACACATCAAAATATAAAAGTTCCGTTTAAGTTCATCGCTATCAAATGGGAATACAAGTTTTGCAAAGTATTTATCAACTTTATCAATTACTTGTTTTCTGACGTCCAACAATTCCGGGGTAAACCCATAAACAATACTTGCTTTAACTGTTTTTTCTTCGTTTGAAAAATTGTCTTGTGAAAATCCGTCCGGATTTTCTTTAGATGCTTTAGCATCTTTCTTTATATTATTATTATTAATATTATTATTATTAATATTATAGTATTGTGGTCCGTTTTCGGACTGATTGTGGTCCGTTTTCGGACCGTTATTTAGTCCGTTTTCGGACTGCTGTGTATTAATATTAGAGTCTTGTAGTCCGTTTTTGGACTGATTAAAGTCCGTTTCGCTTCTGTTCCATGTTTTACATTTTTCTGTAAATCTTAGATACTTTGTTTTCCCAAAAGAACTCAACTCAATAAATCCTCTGTTTGCAAGTTCTTTAATGTTTTTGTAAACTCTTTTAGGGATTGAAAAAAGCAACGGAAAATCATCTACCATTTTTGTTTCTGAATATTGATACCAAACAATGCCATCAACCGTAATTGTATTAGTCCACGTTGGCAATGTCATACACGCTGCAAGCGTTGTTGTTTGAACAATAGTCAGTCCATTTGCAACAGCAAATCTTTGGTCAATCAAAATATTGTAAGTCATAATTAAAAAAGAAAAGCCCCAATTAGAGCCGTTACACATCTAAAAGGGGCTTTGTAGCTAATTAGCAAATATCTTTGAATCGGTAACGGTCGACTGTTTTACGCCACAAATATAATACTTTTTTTTATTCCAACAACTGTACGGGCTTAAATGCTTCTTTTACCGCAAACAAATTTCCCTCACTTTCGTTTGGAACAATCGTAACAACCGGATAACGGGAACGGTCGCCGGGCTTTTGAGAAACTGCAAATTGTACGTTCATATCAAAGATAATTCCTTTGACAAACTTCTTTTCTTCCAATATGGCGTCGAATGTATCACGGATATTGGGTATTGTTGACGCCGTACCCTTTGTCGTGAATTGCCATACCCCGCCAACGCCACGAACCAACGGAATAATGAAAGTTATGGTTAACGTTACGATCCATCCGTCGCCGCCATTCTTAACAGCCCGGTTTGGGTGTTTTTTCGCAACGCCTGCCATTAAATCGGGATAATCTTTTGTACTGTATTGTGCATATTGTTTCCCGTTCCATACAAAGAACGTTTCCCCGTCGCCGTATGCAACCAATTTACCCGCATCATCCCTATATTGATATTCTTCCCTGCATGACTTTTCCGGTTCATCATAAACAAATACTATTTGTATTGTTTGCGGTTTATCCCCGTATGCTTGATTAAATAGCCCTGCATATTTTCCGGTGCTTACAAAATAATCTATACTTTTAGGCAATCCCTTTTCATCTTTTATGCCAACTTTTATTTTCCCAATTATAGGTAATGATATTCTATTTATTGGTTCATTACGCATTATTCTACCTTTCATTTTGAGCCTCCTTTCTTCCAAATATATCCTCCGGCTGTGTGTCTTTTTCCGAATATTACTTTACTTATATTTTGCCTTTTTATTCCAGTAGCATTTTCAGCGTCTATTGCCCCATCGTACTCTGCAATATATTCCCCTTCAGAGGAATATTGTAAAACCTTCCTTTTTCTATTTTTGGAAATTCGTTCTTGCCTTGTCCCATATTTCAAATTGTATTCAATAGTACACCATTCAAGATTTTCCATTCTATTATTTAATGGATTTTCATCTTTATGATTAATGCAAGGCAAATTATTAATGTTAGGAATAAATGCTAATGTCACAAGTCTATGTACAAAAATTTTTTTTGCAACTCCATTAACATTTAATTCAACGTTATAATATCCCTTTACTATTCCTTGTTTTAACATTTTGCTTTTTGTTGATATAATAGTTTTTGAACAAATTGTATAAGGTCTTTCTAATGACCTTACATTACCATAACTACTTACTTGATATATCCCTGCATATCCGGGAATGTCTTTCCAAATCTCATTTTCCATAATTGCCAACTTTTAAGAACTGCCAACAAATTAGAAATGGGGACGGGCTGTTGGCTTACCCTTTCGGTCTGTAGCTACTCCGACCTATCCCCATTGTAAATAGATAAATTATTTTTTTACTTTTGCATCATCTTATCGCCCATGTTGGCGAAAAAAGATACGGGGGCGGGCTTTCCGCCCCTTGCTTTTATATATCAATTTCAGTATTCAACAAATCTTTCTTTGTCACGGGGTCCGGCTTTTTAGGCTGTTTTCCTTCGATTTTAGCCACTTTTTCTTTTTTTGGTGTAATTGTACGTTTTGCGGTTTTCTTTTCCTTGACGGGCTTGTTTTCCGCCGTTTTTGCCGTTTTTCGTGTGGTCCTCTTTACGGTCTTGGTTTTCTTTTCCTCCGGATCCGGTTGTGGTTCGGGTTCCGGATCTTTCTTCAAATCCTCAACGGTAACGGCTTTTTCCGGTCCCGGATCTTTCTTCAAATCCTCAACGGTAACGGCTTTTTCCGGTCCCGGATCTTTCTTCAAATCCTCAACGGTAACGGCTTTTTCCGGTCCCGGATCTTTCTTCAAATCCTCAACGGTAACGGCTTTTTCCGGTCCCGGATCTTT
>OKWE01000283.1_pt1 | contig 56995 bp, 47 predicted proteins | sample 1607051 | NCBI WGS metagenome assembly OKWE01 (sample SAMN04414079, study PRJEB24778) | human gut metagenome | material: faecal | host: Homo sapiens | reverse complement strand
TGAGTGAAAAACACTCCGGCAACATCCAGCTAATAAACAATTCAGATAAAGGTAGCGGCAATACACTCCAGTCGAGTAGTCAAGGCTACAGGGAAAAATCAAAAGTCCATAGTATCTGAATTGTATTGAACCACGATATTAAAAGAAAGGAAACGTGTGATAATTAACTTACTAATTATCATACAAGAAAGCTATATAATATAAGTGAGGATATAAGTGAGATGACAGGAAAACATCTATTTTTTTGTGAAACAAAATATGCGTTATTAAGCATGCTGATAATACGTTATACACAGGCAAAAGAATGTGAGGCGGATATTGTTTTTACAGATGCTGCAGATTTTTCAGAAATAATTTGCAGATTAAAACAGACAGGAGTTTTCGGAAATGTGTGGCAGATGCAGACACGGGATCTGATAACTGACATCAATAGAGGAACCGTTGAGGGGAAAAAATATGCAGATGAAAATCCTGAAAAGGTCCTGCCGTTGCCAGAGGAATTAAAGTCCAGTCAGGATTATACAGATTTGTGGCTGAATTTAGATAGTGTGTGTCCTAAATTGTTCTATTACGCTATGACAAGTTTTGGAAATGATATGAATGTCCATTTTGTGGATGAAGGAAACTCATCTTATTTTATGGATCTGAGTACGCTGAAAAGAGATTTTATGGATCATGACAGGCGTGGAGAACAATCTTTTGGAGTGAGAGCGAAGGATACATATTTATATAATCCAGAGTTATATATGAATGGAAAATGTGACGTTACAGCCAGGCAGCTTGAAAAGGATGTCCTGTATGAGGACTGGTTTCAAAAAATTGTATTTGAATTGTTTGAGACGGAAAACTGTCCGCAGGAAAAATACATATTTTTTGAGCAGTGCTTTAATGATGATGGTGGTGTGGTAAATGACATAGAGATCATAGATCATATTGCGGAAATTGTAGGGAAAGAGAATATGATCATCCGCCTGCATCCGCGGACCAAGATTGACCGTTTTTCTGTTTTTGGATATAAGGTAGTACAGCCGACAGGTGCTTTATGGGAGGCAACTCTTTTGAAAAATGATTTTGAGGATAAAGTATTTATAACAATAGACTCAACGGCTATTTTTTCAAGCTATAAGATTTTAGCGAAAAATCAAAAAACAATTATTCTGGATAAACTGATCTGGGGAAATTATAAGAATAAGAACAATAAGAAAAACAGTTTGTACTTAAAAAAAATGATCCAATTGTGCAATCAGGACGTGGTAAGCTGTTATGAGCCTTATACAAAAGAGGAACTGGATATTATATTTGAATATTTTAATTATATAGATGGAGTGTAAAAGTATGGAAAAACCGGCTGTTAGTATCATTGTTGCGGTCTATAATACGCAGAAATATTTGCGAAGATGTTTGAATTCACTGGTATTTCAAACATTTCAAAATATTGAGGTTATTGTTGTGAATGATGGATCTACGGATGATTCACAGAAAATAATTGATAGTTATGTGGAAAAGTTTCCACAGATCATGGTGGCAGTTAAGAAAGAAAATGGGGGATTGTCGTCAGCGAGAAAAGCGGGAATTGAGAAAGCAAAAGGCGAATGGGTTATGTTTGTGGACTCGGATGACTGGGTACATCCGTGCGCCATTGAGCTTATGCTGCGCAAGCAGGCAGAAAATGACGGTCAAATGGTATATGCTCCATATGCCAATGTGTATGATACGAGTAGGGGGATCGTGGCTGGAAGCAGTGTCCAGGCGTCATCCGAGGATGGCTGTGTTACAGTAGGAGATATCCTGCGGCAGGGTAACAATTCTTTCTGGGGAAAACTTTGGAACCGGGAATTTATGCTGCAGAATGCCCATTTTTATCATATATGGCATGAGGATGTTGCAGAAATACCGGCACTGATTTCGAAACTTGAAAGGGTATCCTATGTAAAAACACCGTTATATTTTTATTATCAGGATAACAGCGATTCTATAACGAAGACTTCTGATTATAATGAGAAAAGACTGGATTTGTTCAAAGTAGATGAATGGTGCTATCAGGATTTGAATCCAGAATATGAATACGAATATAAGATAAAACTGGCAAATCGTCTTGCTTCTAATACAAACTTTAAGGAAGTATATGACAAGAGTGTGATATATGCCAAGGAGGCATGGGAAAAATATCAGCTTGATGAGGTAATGGATGAATTATCCACGGAACAACAGAAAAAGCTTCAGAAGATATTGGCATTAGAACAGGTTGTGATGCCAGAGATAGTCTATGTAAATGATTTTGACGGACAGATGGCAGAGCACTATGGCGAAGACGTAAAGAGAGCTTTCTTTAAAGTAAAAGAGATTGTTCCATTAAACATGGAAAGCTGTAAAGAGGATTTTGATGAATTCGCAGAGCGGTTATTACAGGATGAACGTTACCGTGAACTGGGAATTTATTTTGCGTGCAGGAAGATCTGGAAAACCGGTGGTATCTATCTTTCGCCGGAAATAGAAATAACGGATGCATTGGACATGCTCAAATTCAACCCGGCAACATTTTGCATGGAGTCGAGGGAACATATCTCACAGGATTTCTTTGGAGGAGCGGCTGGAAACAAGGTGTTTCAAGAAATCCTGGATTATTGGATCACATTGGAGGAAAGAAATGCTGCCGGGGCAGTACAGAAGGCAGTTGATACGATTCTGATAGGCTTTTCGGGGATACATATGCGTCAGGCGGAACAAACTGGAATTCATGGAGAGAAGGTCTATTCTGCCGAGTGGCTATGGTTTCATTTTGCGGTTCAGGGTGGATGTCTGAAACGGCGCGGTACAGATGAGTACACGGTATCGATGGAAAATTTCATCTGGCATGAGAAGAAAATAAAAAGAATTGAAAACGAATATAGACAAACAGTACAGGAGAAAAAACAGCTTATACAGCAGATCAGAGACCTGAAAGCAGAGAAAAAACAGCTGAGGCAGGATGCCAGAAGCCTGAAAGCAGAGAGAAAACAATTAAAACAGGAAAACAGAGATCTGAAAGCAGAAAGAAAACAATTAAAGGATAAGATTCGATATATGCAGCAGTCAATTTCCTGGAAGATCACGAAACCATTTCGGTTCCTGTTACGGATATTAAAACGCAAGTAGTGGATTTAGAGGGAGATTTTGAACAGATGTTAGATGACAAGTGGTTAAAAAGATTTGTTTGGGTGTTGGCAGGAATCATTTTTAGCATTAGTGTTGGTGCAATGTGGACGAGTAACACTTGGAATCTGAATTGTTTTTTTGATGTTGGACAGATCTATGATTTTTGGGGCGTAGAAAGGGAAAATTTTTTTCCGGTATATGAGGATGAAAATAATGCAGATGAAGTCATCTTAAAGGAAAACATACCAATTATTGGAGAGTTTAAATATCCGTGGAATTATCTTGTGGTTGAAGATGCCATATCATCAGGAGAAGAGATGCTATGGACTGTGGAGCTGCGAAAAGAAGGAGCAATGGTGGAACAACAAGTGCTTCATGTACAGGATGGAATTAATGTGTGGCAGCTTCAAAACAATCAGTTTGACCAATTGACGATCTATATACAGGATGCAGATGTCGAATTCAAAATCTTAAAAATGCAGCTTTGTGAACGGGCTCCACAATATGATATGAAGATGCTTGTGGTACGCTCGGCGGTATTATTTTTGCTTTGGGGAGCAGCAGGTGTTTTTATCAAAAAGACCAGAATATTGGGAAAAATAGATTGGTATCAGCCAGTCTGGCAGCTGCAGAAAATCTACTGTAAAACAGCAGATATATGTTATAGATATACAATAAAATGGAGCACAAAAAAAAGGATAAGATACCGTCAGTTTTTTTTCTTAGGTACGATTATTTTTTCTAATTATGCTGACACGGCGATCGGATGGTCCCAAGCATATGGATGGACGTTTCTTGTATGTTTCCTATGTGTCTTGGGAATGGCATTTGTGTCAGCAGAATGCGCACCTAAGATGTTAAACTGGGATATGCCTGTTGTGTGGGGATGGTTTTATTTTGCATTGCTTGCATTTATATGTGAATTACTTGTTCTACGCACCGTATTTTATGTCGGTATACTTTTGCTTGGTGGATTTGGGCTATTATATTTTATTGTTGGAAATATGCAAAACGGCAGACAGCTGATAAAGGATATTTCTGGCGCATTGGAAATTACGTTTTGGCTTAGTACGGTATTTTGCATTTTCTGCAGGCCATATATTTCAGGGTATGCATATATTGGACCTTGTTTTAATCCCGCAGTTTATGCGATGTATCTAGTTGAAATGTTAGTGATTTTCAGTGCAAAGATACTCAGGACAATAGATGAGGGAAAAAAGAAAAATAGAGTGATAGTGGATGTACTTGCATGTGGAATATGTTGTCAGTTAATTAAGATGACTGACAGCAGGAATGCGGTGATAGCCATAGGAGTAGTGTTTGTTTTGTTCCTGTGGAATATTGTAAAAAGAAAACATATAGTGTGGTATAAAAAATGTGCAGTTACAATATTCGGAATAGGAATTATGGCAATTTCAGGAAATATGATCAATATAGCATTGCAGACGATACCAACAACATTAGGTACAGAAATATCTTTTGAGCGTGATGCGTATAAAGTTAGTACAAATAGTCTGGAAAACGGGCAGACTGTCTGGGCAGCAGAGGGGAATACATCATTAAAGGAAAAGATGTGGCAGGTGTATGACATCACGGATAATCTAAGTTCACGAAGAATTTCATTTTGGAAAGAATACGTTAGGGATATGAACCTTTGGGGACATAGCTCGGATCGTGCAATGGTCCGGGCAAAAAAAGAAAATCCTCACAATGCGTATGTTGGAATTGCCTATCGCTATGGGGTTGTTACCGTTATTCCATATATTGTGATGACTATATGTGCAGTTATTGTAACTGTAAAACGAAATGCATTAAGCTGGGAAAACTATGCGCTGGCAGGAATGTGGACTACAATTTTGATGCTGGCAATGCTTGACAATGTAGAATTACCGCTTAGATGGCTGTTATGGTTTTTGATGAATGTAATTTTAGCATGTGTGATTGTAGAATGTAGTCAGGAAAATGAAAATGATAAAAGATGAAATATTTTCTCTTCTGCAGTATAGTTATCATATTATAGGAGAGATGACCGCAAAAAAAATAGAAAAAAAGGTTAACAGGGAGAATAAACGATTCTATTGTAGAATTTTTTTGAGCCTTTTGCTACTTTGTAACAGTTTTTATGGGATTGCTGCATGGAGTAAGGACAGTACAGCAGAACATATATATTTTTTGGTGATGGGAGGCATAATTTTTTTAACAGGTGTTAATGTATGGAAATCGAAATGGAAGTATCATGCATGGAATGGCTGGATCGCCGGATCGTGGTATGGACTGTGGATCACAATACTGGTTTCTAATATACTAGAGAATGAACCGTGGAAAGAGATCAGTATTGTGATGTTACTTGGTGCAGGGTTTTTATTATGCACATGGGACCAGATTCCTTCACGCAAAGCATTGATGGATGATATCCTGACCGCATTTGAAGTCTTTTTTGGAGTTATAGTAATTTATTGTGCTATATGCAGGCCATTTAAAGCGGGAGTGTGTTATAATGGGTATTGTAAATCAAGGGAAGAATTTGCTATCTATGCAGTTTTCATGATGGCAGTTTTTATGGAAAGAATCTATGAGCAGATGTTTAGAAATACAGGACAAAAGCTATATGAAGCTGTAATATGGACTGGGGAGCTGTTATCTGTAATATATTTAGTGTTATCAGGATATCGTACGGGATATTATGCAGCTGTATGTCTTGTAGTTCTATTTACATATTTGTTAATACAGGGAAGGAAAAGAAGAAAGAAAAGGGAAAAGATACACTGGGGAAGTTTTCTTGCAGGCTGTATATGTACAGGCATTATATGTATGACCACAATATTACTTCCAGATTTTTTACATACAGAGGTAATCTACGAGAATGAATCTTATATGGACAGTGCCGTGGAAGAAGGGGATGAAACTTCTTTCATAAAATTTCAGGAATTTCATGACAAAATCTATAAAGAAGTGAAAGTGGAGAATGAAATAGTAAAAAAATTTGATATATTGAAAATAGTAATATTGATCCCATGTGTTTTGCTTCAGATGAGTATGCTGATTGAGAGTGTGAAAAGGCTCAGGAAGTCACCCATAGACGGAATGGATTTTTTTACAGCAGCAGTAGCAGTATGTTTTTCATATTTTTGTATTACAACAAATCTGTTAGAAAACTATTTACATCCCCTGTGGATCTGTTACTATTTGAACTGTGGATACTGGTTTTATGAAATACGGATAGAAAAAAGGGAAAGTCACTATGAGAAAATTGTTTCACGATAATCAACTATTTTTCAAAAAATTATTGCTAATTGTTTATGATATAGTTGCAGTTACAGCTGCCGGAATATTAGCATTATTGATTCGATTTGAATTAGAACCGTCGCAGATCCCGGCACAATTTTTCGAACCATACCAAAGATACAACTGGATTATGATTGTTGTAACACTTCTGGTATTTTATGTATTCCGTCTGTATTCCAGCCTCTGGACATATGCAGGAGCTGTGGAATTGATGAATATCGTGCTGGCAGGTTGTGTTGTCGGAGGTTTTCAGATTGTATTTTATGCATTGATTGCTGTGCGGATGCCGAGAAGCTATTATCTGTTATTTACGATCATATTGATTATTCTGGTATTTGCGAGCAGATACTCCTATCGGGCATTCCGGAGTTTAGCTGCCCATATAAGCGGGGAGGGCATAGAAGGAACAAAGAGGGTTATGATTGTAGGTGGCGGTGCCGCCGGAAATATTCTGATCAAAGAGATGCGTAACAGCAGACATATCAATAAGAAAGTCGTGTGTGTGATCGACGATGACCGGGATAAGATCGGAAGTTTTATCCACGGCGTGAAGATCATGGGGAACCGCTATGAGATCCCGCACCTTGCAAAAGAATTTAATGTGGATGAGATCATTATTGCGATGCCGGCTGTCTCACAAAAAGATATCAAGGGGATCCTTGATATCTGTAAGGAGACCGGCTGTGATATGAAGCGTCTGCCGGGAATCTACCAGCTTGTCAATGGGGATGTCAGTGTTGCAAAGTTAAAAGATGTAGATGTGAATGACTTACTGGGAAGAGATCCAATCGAAGTGGATCTTGATTCCATTCTTGGCTATGTGGAAAATAAAGTGATCATGGTGACCGGAGGCGGTGGAAGTATCGGAAGTGAGCTTTGCAGACAGATCGCATCCCATCATCCGAAGCAGCTGGTGCTGGTAGATATCTATGAGAATACGACTTACGATATTCAGAATGAGCTGCGCAGAAATTACCCGGAGCTGAACCTGGTTGTTCTGATCGCCTCTGTACGAAATACAAAACGTATGGATATGATTTTTGAAAAATACCGCCCAGACATTGTATATCACGCAGCAGCACATAAGCATGTACCGCTGATGGAAGACAGTCCGAATGAGGCGGTCAAGAATAATGTGCTTGGTACCTGGAAAGTCGTTCAGGCAGCTGATAAATGGAAAGTAAAACGTTTTGTCATGATCTCCACGGATAAGGCAGTTAACCCTACAAATATCATGGGGGCAACCAAACGTATCTGTGAGATGATCATTCAGACTTATAACAGACATTCTGATACAGAATTTGTGGCAGTCCGTTTTGGTAATGTATTAGGCAGTAACGGCAGTGTCATCCCGTTATTCAAGAAACAGATCGAGGCAGGCGGACCGGTAACGGTAACGCATCCTGATATTATCCGTTATTTTATGACGATTCCGGAGGCAGTATCCTTAGTACTTCAGGCAGGCGCGTATGCGAAAGGCGGAGAGATCTTTATTCTGGATATGGGTGAACCGGTCAAGATCGTAGATCTGGCAAGAAACCTGATCCTGTTGTCCGGGCACAAACCGGATGATGACATCAAAATCGAATTTACAGGCTTAAGACCGGGGGAAAAGCTGTATGAAGAGATGCTGATGGCAGAAGAAGGAATGCAGGATACGGATAACAAACTGATCCACATCGGAAAGCCGATCCAGATGGATGAAGAAAAATTCATGCAGCAGCTGAATGATTTAAGAGATTATGTGGTGCAGGAGCCAGATGATATCCGCAGAGTTGTACAGGAGATCGTTCCGACTTATACACCAATGCAGCAGTAATAATGAGATGTAGAAAAAGAGGGCATGTATCATGTTAGGAAATGAAGCAAAAACAATCACACCGTTTGAAGAAAAGGTCTGGCTGTCGTCACCGACAATGCACGGGGATGAACTGAAATATGTGACAGAAGCATATGAGACGAACTGGATGTCTACAGTCGGAAAAAATATCAATGAAGTTGAGAGCCTTGCCGTTAAGAAAGTTGGCTGTAAATATGCGGTGGCATTATCGGCAGGGACCGCAGCACTTCATATGGCTGTAAAACTCGCAGGGGTAAAACCGGGGGATAAAGTTTTCTGCTCCGATATGACATTTGCTGCTACGGTAAACCCAATCACATACGAAGGCGGCGTACCGGTATTTATTGATACGGAGTATGATACCTGGAACATGGATCCGAAGGCATTAGAGAAAGCATTTGAACTATATCCGGATGTCAAACTGGTCGTGGCTGCGCATTTATATGGTACACCTGGAAAGATCGATGAACTGAAAGCAGTTGCAGATAAACATGGTGCAAAAATCATTGAGGATGCGGCAGAATCACTGGGTGCATCTTATAAGGGAAAACAGACGGGAACATTTGGAGATTTCAATGCGATCTCTTTTAATGGAAACAAGATCATAACAGGTTCCGCCGGTGGAATGTTCCTTACCGATTGTGAGGAAGATGCAAACAAGGTCAGAAAATGGTCTACGCAGGCGAGAGAAAACGCACCGTGGTATCAGCACGAAGAAGTAGGATATAATTACAGAATGAGCAACGTGATCGCGGGTGTTGTAAGAGGACAGTTCCCGTATTTAGAGGAACACATTGCACAGAAGAAAGCAATCTATGAAAGATACAGGGAAGGACTGAAAGGTCTGCCGGTATCCATGAATCCGTTTGATGCTGCAAACAGCGTGCCAAACTTCTGGCTGAGCTGCATGATCATTGAACCGGATGCAATGTGCAGGCAGGTGAGAGGAGAGCAGGAAGTGCTTTTCATTCCAGAGCATGGAAAAAGCTGTCCGACAGAGATCCTTGACGCAATCGCTTCGATCAACGCAGAGGGAAGACCGATCTGGAAGCCAATGCATATGCAGCCGATCTACCGCATGAATGGCTTTGTGACCAGAGAAGGAAATGGCAGGGCAAAGACAAACGCATATATCAGTGGCGGAGCAGTCGGGAAAGATGGAAGACCGCTTGATGTCGGAATGGATATATTTCACAGAGGACTGTGCCTGCCGAGCGATAATAAGATGACTGCGGAGCAGCAGGATGTGATTATCCGTGTGATCAGGGGATGTTTTGAGTAGTAGAAGAAAATATAGGAGACGGGTTTGGGAAGATTAAAAATTGACAAACTGGGAGCAGTTGAAAAATTTGAATTGGATATTAAGCATGTAAATGTGCTGATCGGTGAACAGGCAACGGGAAAAAGCACCATATGCAAGGCAATTTATTTTTTCAGATTAGTTAAAAACGAGATTATAGAGTATTTATTTCGCATCTCGACTGCAGGATATGCGTTAGATCAGGAGCATTTTCCAAAAGCACTCAATGCCACTGTAAAAGATATTTTTGTTCAGTTGTTTGGATATAGCTGGAATTTACCGGATGATTTGCATGCAGAATATTTTTTTACAGATGAGATTTCAATATCGGTAGGTATTGGTGCAGTAAAGGGCAAAAAATATTTACAGGTAATGTATAGTGATGCATTGAGGAAAAAAGTAAAAAAACTGGAAGAACAGTCGTTTGACTTTTATAAAAGACAGTCGGAAAGTTTAACATTTTCCTATATTACCTCTGAGAGGATACAGCTTCATAATGATATTCAGAGGCAGATGAACCATATTTTTGAAGATGATATGGAAACATATTATATTCCGGCGGGGAGAAGCATGCTGACATTGATGTCCCGCCAGAAGACAAAATTGGATTATACAGCGCTTGATCTGGTGAATCGTAATTTTATGCAGTTTATCGAGAATATACAGCCTAGATTTGACGGTGGAATTGCACAGGCACATAAATACTATGCAAGACAGGAACGAAAGTTCTCGATTGATACAATGGTAAAAGAATTACAGCAGGATCTTAAAGGAGATTACTATTATAATGACGGACAGGAATATCTTGTATTAGACGATTCCTATTGTATTCCTATAAACTTTATCTCGTCTGGGCAGCAGGAAGTGTTATGGCTGCTGAATCAGATCTATATACTGTTGCTGCGAGAGGAAAAATCGTTTGTGATAATTGAGGAGCCAGAGGCACATTTGTATCCCAAACTACAGAGAAAGGTCGTTGATTTTATCATACGGTTTGCAAATCTTACGGGAAGCACAGTTGTGATAACTACGCATAGTCCATATGTGCTGACATGTATGAACACTTTGTGTTATGCTGGAAAAATTGCAGAGAATGAAAACAAGAAAGGGAAAGTAGACAGGATTGTTGGAAAACATACATCTGTGAAACCCGGAGAAATATATGCAGGAAAGCTTATCTGTGAGCAAGGGCATACAAAGGTTGAAAATCTGATTATGGAAACGGAACAGGAATTGTATACAGAATTGATAGATGAGGTTTCAGATATCAATAATGAATTATATACAAGGTTATACGAGGTGGAGGAACAGGATTGAATGTACCAGATAAGTACAAGGGTTGTTTTTCATATATTGAAGCCGGAGATAATATTGAATTGCAGGATGATCAGACCAAAATAATTGTCAGGGACAGACAGGACTGTTATAGGATTATTGTGGATAAAGGCATTATAAATGATGTAAGTCATGGTATCAAAAAAGCAGATTTTGCTGTATCAGAGAGCCCGGATGGCAGTTTTTATCTGATAGAGTTGAAAGGGGCTGTGATTAATGCGGCGTTAGAGCAAGTATTGAGAACGGTTGAAAATGTTGAAAGCTCAGATGAGTTTAAATCATTATTAAAGGAGCGGAATAAAGTTATATCCCGCATTGTGAGTCCGAACCGGCAGCAGATACCAAAAGGTGGAAACAGTCACGAAAGAGATTTGGCAAAAAAATTATATGCGAAAAGCAAGGAAAAACCACAGGATATGTGCGATTTAATTTATTATGTCAAGGTAGTTCAAAAACAGGAACGACCTGTCATAAACAGAAAAACGAGACAGGTGGTGTGTTCGAATAGAAATCCACTGGTATTAAATGAGTTAGGGTAGAAAAATTTTTCTATAAATTGTTTCTTATGGAGGAAAATAAATGGCAGAAAATACCATAAAAAAGATTTTATTTACAAGCATTGGAAGACGTGTGGAGCTGGTTCAAGCATTTCAAAACGCAGCAGAAAAAACACAGACAGATTTGCAGATATATGGTGCTGATATTGTGGAAACAGCTCCGGCATTACAATTCTGTGATCATACAAGAAAAGTATGCAGAATAGATGATGAGCAGTATATTCCGCAATTACTGGATATATGTAAAGAAAATAAAATTGATGCATTGATTCCGACTATTGATACAGATTTATTGATTTTTGCAGAAAATAAAGAAAAATTTGAACAGATTGGGACGAAAGTTTTTGTTAGCAGTCCGCAGATGGTAGCAATATGCCGAGATAAACGCAAGACAGAAGATTTTTTCCTGGAGTGTGGGCTGAACGCGCCGCATGCGGTTGATGACATTCGTGATTATAGTCAGGGTTTCCCTGCATTTATGAAGCCACTGAATGGAAGCTCCAGTATTGATGCATACAAAATAAATAATCAGGAAGAACTGGAAAATTACAGCCGCAGAGTCAAAGGATATATTGTGCAGCCATATGTGGAAGGCAGAGAGTATACAATTGATATTTTTTGTGATTATGAGGGGAATCCGGTATATATCACGCCAAGGGAGAGACTGGCAGTCCGAAGCGGTGAAGTGTTAAAGACTCAGATCTGTCAGGATGATGAAATGATTGCGCAGGTGCAGCAGTTGATTGCCAGATTTAAACCATGTGGAGCGATCACAGTTCAGCTTATCAGACAGAATACGACAGGAAAATGTTATTATATCGAAATTAATCCGAGATTTGGTGGAGGAGCGCCATTATCCATAAAAGCAGGGGCAGATTCCGCAGAGGGTGTTCTTCGTATTATAAATGGAGAACATGTACAATATCAAAAGTATGCTGCAAATGATGGTGCAATTTATAGCAGATATGATCAGAGCGTATGTGTGCAAGAGGGGATAAAAAAGTAAGTGATAGTTAAGATAGAACGATTGACAGATATTTTTCAATATATCGGTCAATATGATGGAATTATCTTTGACCTGGATGATACATTGTATCTGGAAAAAGATTATGTTCGAAGTGGATATCATGAAATAGCCAGAGTGTTGGAAAAAATTCCACAGGCAGAGGAGCGGCTTTGGAATTTTTTTGAAAGTGGAAAAAATGCCATTGACTGTATTTTAGAAGAAGAAGGTATTTTTTCTGAGGAGCTAAAACAAAAGTGCCTTCAGGCATATCGTTTTCAGAAACCGGACATAGCATTGGAGCCGGAAGTAAAAGATCTGCTTGCGAGAATTAAATCAGAAAAACAGCATCTTGGAATCATTACGGACGGAAGAGTGGAAGGGCAATGGGCAAAGATAAGAGCTCTTGGACTGGAAAAATACACAGAGGATATTATGGTGACAGATGAACTGGGAGGAGCAGAATATCGAAAACCGTGTTCTTTGGCATATGAACAGATGCAGAAAAAATGGAAAATACCATATACAAAAATGGTGTACATAGGAGATAATGCTAAAAAAGATTTTGTGGCACCAGAAAAGCTGGGAATGGGAGCAATTTGGCTTTTAAATCCGAATGGGTTATATTATAATAAGTAAATATCAGTTAGGATGAAATTATGTATCGAAATTTTTTGAAAAGGCTGTTGGATTTTGTATTGTCACTGATTGCAAGTATTATCTTAAGTCCGGTTATGTTAGTCGTAGCTGTTTTAGTCCGGATAAAACTTGGGAGTCCGGTATTGTTTCAACAGCAGCGTCCAGGTAAAGATGAAAAAATATTTAACATGTATAAGTTTCGCACCATGACGGATGAAAGAGATGAGAACGGGGAACTTTTACCTGATGAGGTGCGTCTCACAAAATTTGGAAAGACACTTCGAAGCACAAGTCTGGATGAACTGCCGGAGCTTTTTAACATTGTTAAGGGTGATATGAGTATTGTTGGACCAAGACCGCTGTTAGTCCGTTATCTTCCTCTGTATAATGAGAGACAAAAACACCGTCATGATGTCAGACCTGGATTTACAGGGCTTGCACAGGTAAATGGCAGAAACAGCATCAGTTGGGAAGAAAAATTTGAGTGGGATGTAAAATATGTGGAACATGTCACTTTTTTGCGGGATTGCAGGATCATATTAAAGACGATAGCGGTTGTACTGAAACGTGATGGAATAAGCAGTGCGACGTCTGCGACGATGGAAGAGTTTACAGGAAACAGGAAGTAGGTATAGCGATTCATGAAACAGGTATTGATTGTTGCACAGGTGATTCCGCAGTGGTACGTGGACACATTGACAGAGGCATTTGGGGAAAAAGCAAAGATTGATATTATTACTGGAAGCAATGTGGTGGGAAATGTGATACCATCACCGCAATATGATCCAACTAGTTTTAAGTCGAGATTGATATGCTGGTGGCGTCATTATCAATTTATGACAAGCTGGATGAAAAAAAATACGGATAAACATTATGATGTAATTTTTGCAATATCGAACCCACCCATCAATTCTTATATAGGATTGAAACTTAAAAAGCAATTTCAGGCGCCTTTTTTTTACATGAACTGGGATTTATATCCCCAGTGTATAGAGTATATGATAAAGAGTCCGGGGGTAAAACTGGTATGCAGATTATGGCATCACTGGAACAGCAGGAATTATCCTAAAATTGATTGTATGCTTACGATAGGGGATGTTGTGGCGGAAAGTATTAACAGGGATTTAAAGAACAAGATTCAGATTCATGTGATTCCAATTGCAACAGACACAGAGAGGCTGAGTCCGGTAGCAAAGACAGAAAATCCATTTTGTATAAAATATAGTCTGACAGATAAATTTGTGGTAATTTATTCCGGTAAGATGGGGTATGGTCATAATATAGAAGTGATTTTAAAGGCGGCAGAAGCATTACAGGAACAGCAGCAGATCCAGTTTGTATTTATCGGGGAGGGACCGAAGTATCAGGTAGTGCAGGATTTCATCCATGAACACGGGACGAAGAATATCCTGTTACTGCCATTACAACCGGAGGAGACATTCCCATTATCGATGGCATGTGGAGATATTGGAATTGTTTCCCAGGAAGCAGCAATGGCACATTTGTTTATGCCAAGTAAGACGTATAGTATGATGGCGTGTGGAATGGCAATTGTTGGAATCTGCAGTGAACATGATGATTTACAGCAGATGATTGAGACAATGCAAATAGGAACATGTGTATATGGAAAACCGGATACAAAGCTGGAAGATGTCATACTTGATTTATATCATGACAGGGACAAGTTGCAAAAAATGCAAAATAGGGCATTGCAGGCAGCAAGGGAACGATACTCTAAGAACATGGTTGTAGAAGCATATAGCCAGCTTTTTCAAAAATATTTAGAATAAAGGGGGAACCCAATGAAGTTTGCAATTGATTTAACATGGGTCAGACATAAAATAGTCGGTGGTACAGAATCATTTGTCATGAATCTAATGGATGGAATTATGGAAACCAAAAACGAAAATGAGGTTTTTCTGATTGCAGCAAAAGACAATAAAGTGTTGTTTGAACGTTATGAGAAGATACATGGTGTCACGATTATTGTGGGGAATGTAAGGAGTGCAAAGGTTTCGGAGCGTATTTTATGGCAAAATTTTTGTCTGCGCAATCTGCTGGTAAAGAATGGGATAAAAGTATGTCTGGAACCGGTATATTGTAAACCGATACTTTGTTATAGAAATGTACAGTGGCTGACGGTTATTCATGATCTTGAGGCACTTCATTTCCCGGAGAATCATTCAAAAGTGTCAAATTTGTGGCTGCGGATATGCTGGCATAGCTCGGCAAAAACATCAACGAGAGTGGTAGCAATATCAGATTATGTAAAAAAAGATATTCAGGAAAAATACGGTGTCAGTGAACAGAGAATTGATACGATATATGACCCTATTTATTTGAACCCGGAGGATATTGCAGAGTTTGATGAAGTGGCAGAAAAATATCATATCCAAAAAGGTGAGTATTTTTATACTGTCTCCAAATTGAATCCGCATAAAAATCTGGTTACGCTGATTAAGGTGTTCGGGGAAGCAAAGAAGAATGGACAGGCATTTACAGAAAAATTAGTAATCAGTGGTGTGGACGGAGGAATGAAGAAAGAGATGTTTTGTCTGGCAAAAGAATATCAGATTGAGGATTCTTTGATATTGACAGGATTTGTTCAAAATGCAGAGAGAAATTGTCTGTATAGATATGCAAAAGCATTTCTTTTTCCAAGTGTCTTTGAGGGATTTGGAATGCCGCCGATAGAGGCTATGGTTTACAAAACACCGGTAATAACAACCAAATGTGCCTGTATTCAGGAAGTGACGCAGGGATGTGCATCTTATGTGAATGACCCATATTCAGCAGAAGAGTGGATCGCACATATGCGGGATGTAAAACCGAATGGCGACGCATTTGATCATAAGGTGTATGAGCCACAGGTAATTGCAAAAAAATACATGGATATCTTAGAGGATATGGACAAACAGAGGTAGAATAAGTGATTTCATTTAGTGGTATTGATTGCAGCGGCAAATCGACGCAGATTGAAAAATTATGTGCAAAGTATGATAAAATCGGAAAAAAATATCAGGTAGTCTGGAGCAGAGGCGGATATACCCCCGGAATTATGAGGGTAAAGAAACTAATACTGGGGCGCAAAAGTACATCGAAAGAGGAACGGTTAGCGTATTCTGAAAAGACTAGTCAGTCACCGAAAAAGAAAAAGATTTTATTCGTGGGTTCTTTGATGGATTTATGGCTGTACTATGCAATTGTTCTTAGAGTAAAAGAATGGTTGGGAACAACAGTCATTTGTGACAGATATATATGGGATACTTACATAGATTTTAAGATGAAATATCCCGAGTATGATTTTGAACATGGATTCTGGTGGAAGTTAATTATAAAAACAATGGTAAAACCGTGCCCATCATTTGTATTTTTTATTCCGGCAGAAGAATCTGTCCGGCGGAGTGATTTAAAAGAGGAGCCGTTTCCAGAGCCGGTGGAAGTCAGGGACCGACGGATCCAGTTGTATATGGAGGAGTTAAAAAAGAACCGGTGGCAGTATGTGATAGATGCAATGTGTTCGATTGATGAAGTATTTCATCAGGTAGAGGAAAAGTTAGAATGAAAATTTCACAAATGATTTTGAGGGAAGACTTTTATAAAATAAATGAGTTGACTCTGAGGGATTATTTTTCAGATGCAGAAAGTGAAAAAAAAATATACATCTACCCGAATCTGAATGCAATTATGACGGGAAGACCATCAGGAAAAGTAAGAGATTATTTATACTGTGAGTATTCGGTAAGGGGAAATGTCTTAAAAAGGCTGGCTGTAAAGGGCTATGTGTGGTTGTGCGTACATACAGGGGGAATGATGTCTGATAGAAGAATTGTCATTCCAAATGATCTTACAGACGAGATGCTGATTTATCCATGCAACAAAAAATACCGGATTTTTGATTTTGCGGATAATAAAGTAGATGTTATCAGCAAGAAAGGATTCCCACAGCAGGAGTTAGAACATGAAATCGCATTTCGCACCAGGGATATATTACCAGATTTTGTACCGCGGTTACTGAAAGCAGATTCTGCAGGATACAGTGAGACAATTATTGATGGAAAACCGTTGGCAAGAATAAAAAATGGTTACGATGATTACAGAAAAATGGCATGGGACAAGTTGCAGCAATATGCTAAGGAGACTATGCAGGAAACATGTATTTCCGGGCAGGAATATGCAGCACGTCTTAGAGCAGAGATTCGTAACCTGATTACGCCAAAGATAAAAGATGAAACCAGGTTATATCAGATTGTAGACAGTATGTGTGGGGAGATTGAAAAATTAGAGCAAATCAAACTGACGTTTTCACATGGTGATCTGCAGCCGGGAAATATTTGGATTGAAAATAATACAGGTAACTTATTTATTATAGATTGGGAAACATGGGGAGAGCGCAGTGTTTGGTATGATGAAGCAGTGCTTTTTTATGGAATGCGTCCACAGGGAGTAGATGTATATCTCAGATGCGGACAGGAAAAAGGAAAGATGGCGACAGTTCTTCTGGAGGATCTTGTATTCCAATTGAATGAGTTAAATAATCTGCCAGAATCTTTTGGAGAGAATGAGTTTGAACAATATATGGACACAATTTTAATAAGTATAAATAAATAAAGGAGAAAAAGTATGTCAAAACACAGGTTATTTTCCTGTATAGATGAGCCAATGGTAAAAATAATGCTGGATATGTCAAAGGAACATCATACACCGGCGGAGACAGAGGAAATTAAGAAAAAGTTTTCATCCGTAGATAAAGATAAATTTCTTCAATTGTGTGAGGAACATGAGTTAGAAGGAATTGTCGGAGATTATGCCCTGGAACTTGGTTTGGAAATCGGAAATGACTGGAAGAACCGGCTTAAGACAGTCGGGGAGCATCTGGAATTTTTAAAACAAAAGGCGAAGGATATCTGTAAGGTTATGTCAGACGAGGGAATTGACATGGTAATTCTTAAAAATGGTGGAATCATGATGGATATGATTGAACACGCAGTCAGATGTCCAATGGAGGATATTGATTCCCTGATCTGCAAGAAGGATTTCTTCCGGGCACATGAAATCCTGTTGGAGAATGGCTTTGTATTTAAGTTTCGGAGCGAATATGAAGCAGAAAAGCTTGATGAGGCATACCGTGACGGTTCAACTGAATATTACATTCTGACTCCGACGGGAGAGAAGATGTGGTTTGAATTAGCATGGAGAGCTGTGGCGGGACGTTGGATTCGTCCGGATCTGGAGCCAGATACCGATATGTTTATTGAAAATTCCTATTGTGCAGAGGGGACAGAGGTACATATACTGTCTCCTGAGGACAATTTGCTTCAGGTATGTATTCATACAGCAAAACATTCCTATGTACGCGCACCAGGACTGAGACTACACTTGGATGTGGAGCGTATAGTAACTAAAAAAGAGATTGATTGGGAAAAGTTTTTAAAGAAGGTTAAGGATACTCATGTGAAAACAGCGGCATATTTTTCACTGTATATTCCAAGTGTTTTGTTTGGAACTGAAGTTCCGGAATATGTGTTAGACGATTTGAGACCGAAAAACGAACAAAAGATTCTTAATTTGCTTGCAGACGCAGGATTACTATATCCACATCAAAGAAAATTTAATAAAATTCAGTTTTTACGTTTCCAGACAGCGCTTTATGACCAGAAAAGTGACATGTGGCGTACATTGTATCCAGGAAAAGAATGGATGAAAGAACGTTATCATTTCAGTCAGGGATACAAGATTCCATTCTATATTGTAATACGTGGTTTGGATTTGGCTGGTATAAGAAAAAAGAAATAATAGGTGTAACACGAATGGGAAAGTATAAAAAGATAATTGTTGATTTAATTCTCAATACGGTATCGTATGCTATTCCGATTTTGGCTCTACAGTTTTTAATTTTACCGTGGTTGGCAGCAAGTGTAGATTCTGAATCCTACGGCTTGCTGTTGTCACTTACTGGAATAGTAAGTGTTGCCGGTGAAATGTCATGTGGAACATTGGCAAATGTCAGAATACTTATGGACGAGGAGTACAGACGCAAAGGGAGTCTCGGAAATTTTAAAGCCCTGTATTACATATATTTGTTAGTTTTTTCGGTAATTGTTGCAATTGTATGCTGGGCAATGTATTGTAGAGATATTTTTACAATAGCATTTCTGCTGGTATATTTTATTTTCTTTGCAGCCCGCTCGTATTATTTAGCTGGCTATCGGATTGACAATCGATATGCCGCATTGATGGTAAATAATTTATTACTGTGTGCAGGATATTTTTTGGGATTTGTAGTATTTAAAGTGACACATATATGGCAATTTGTTTATATAATAGGAACCGCAATTGCTACCATACATTTATGGATTACGACGAAACTTATCAGGGAAAAGGCATTTGTTTCGGCAGATATGAAACAGTTAATGACGACTACAAATTCTCTGATGGGTTCTTATTGTATCGGCAGTGGTATGTCGTATTTTGACAGGCTGTATTTATATCCAGCTTTGGATGGAACAGCAGTGTCAAATTATCATGTGGCAACGATGATGGGGAAGATGTATGGCATGGTGGTGACACCAATGAATATGGTGCTGCTTTCATATCTTGCCAAGATGAAAAAGATTAAAAAGACATATATTTTATTAGGAGTAATTCTGGTAGGAGTAGTAGCAGGTGTATTTATAGCAGTGGCATTAGGACTATCTCCATGGGTAATTAGTTATTTGTATCCGGATTATTATGATAGTGCAAAACAATATATTGGTATTGCAACAGTTGCTACCACAATTTTTTCATCTGCAACAATATTGCGGGTTGTGGCAATGCGATTAATTAACCACAAAGTTATTCTCGGAATTGAAATAGCATATGCAGTTACGTATATTATTCTTGGAGTAAGCATGCTTGCTGCAGGCGGTTTAAAGGCATTTTGTTATGCAACATTAATTTCGGCGGTAATTCGATTTTTATTGTTTACAGTTGCTATGTTGGGATGTAAATACAAAGGTATATAAGGATTAGAAAATATGAGATTGTTTTGTGGAATAAGCTTGTTAATTGTATTGGTAACATTAGGATGGATGGTTTATAAGAAGAAAAATGATGTGTTTCATCCCTTGTGTTTTTTTTGTATAATGCAATTTTTGAGATATGTACCGACCATGTTAAAGGGTGATGTGGATACACAGGTCACAATTACGGAAAATGGAGTAGTTACCTTATTTTATATGGAATTATTGGTTATACTTTGTGTTTTTGTTGGATATGGTTTGTACCAGACGAATAGGAGAAATAAAATATATACATATCAATTTGAGGGGAGGTATAATCAAAAAGGAATATTATATGGGAGCGTATTATTTATTATAGGAGTTGCAACACGTGTATATTTTATTCAGTTAAATGGCGGATTGACATATATTTTGAGCAATATTCAGCAGAAAGTTCATATGGTAACTGGGCATGGATATTTATTGGCATTTGGCAATTTCATGACATATGGACTTTGCATGATATTAGTCGAATTTGTTCAAAATTTTACAATCAAACGAAAAATAATATTTGTATTATTGTTGGCGTGTGATTTGTTTTTTCTTGGATTTATGTCAGACAGAACCGCTGTTATGCGAGCAATTATGATAATTGTTATGGTGTACCATTACAAAAAGAAGCGATTGACAGTTAAAAGTATTTTAAATCCTAAGGTACTACTAGCAATTTATGGAATAATTGTGTTTATTGTGGCAATGCCATTATTGAGAAATAGTGAGGGATTTGATAAGTATGGAAGTGTTTCGGCTTTGTTGAATGAAGCAACTGGAAAAGTATGGAATATATTTTATTGGTTTAGTTATGCAGGCAGAGATATATTTGTGTATCAACATTTTAATATTACAAATTATTGGTGGGGAGCGAATATTTTGAATCTGTTGTGTGCACCAATTCCAGCAGCATTAATTTCATGGAAACCGCCAGTAGATGAGGGGTATTATTTGTCAAATCTTGTTTTAGGGTATGACATTGCACCACCGTCACTGGATTATGTGTATAAATCATCTTTCCCATTTAGTAATCAGGGAATTCTTTTCGCTAATTTTGGAATTATAGGGCTAATAATAGGAAGTATATGTCTCGGATATGTGTATGGTCATATGTATAAAATACTTGTTTCGTCGGAACATAATGTCGTTGCAGTTATTGTATCACAGGTCATACTATATAATTTTGCTTTTACATCACATGATATGGTAATGGTATTGAGCCTTATAGGATATTTGATAATACCACTAATACTTTTTGGCAAATTAAGATTGTGCAGGTATTTTTCGAAGAATTATAAAGTTTATGCAGAGGAGAGATGAAAGAAAAAATAGTTGTAGAGGGGTTTGGAAAAGAAAGGTGGCACATATGAAAAAAAGTTTTAGGAAAAATGGAGTCAATGTTGCTGTCTGCATTTTCCAGGAAGTGAAGGATGGAGAGTGCATTTTTGAATGGGATAGTACAGATTATCCAGAGTTATATGCGATTAGCAGAGAGGGGAACGACTACAATAATACAACATGTACATGGGCTGGATAATGATACAGATACGGTTTTACTTAGGTGGGGCGCAGTTTAGCAGGTATGCCGTTATTTAGTGAAGTAAATTGCAGCGAGAAGAAAATTTTATTTGAGATGATCTGTAATGATGATAATGTAAATTGTTATAGGGTTACGCATTACACGGAATAAGTTTTTTATTATAATTATAAAAACAGTACAGTTTTAATATCAAAAGTGAAGGGAAAAAATCATGGAGTCAAGAAAGGTATACGAAAAGGAAATATCATTATGGGATTTATTTTGGAAGATCATATTAGACTGGAGACGTCTGCTGGCGTTTTCATTGGTCTTTATGATATTAGTACCGATAGGTGGATATATGAAAGAACAGAGATCCTATAATTCTGCATATGCAGAGTATCAGAAAAAGATAGCAGCGATCGAATCTGGAGAGCAGGATGCTGTAAATGAAGAAGCGTTTACAGCAGAAGAACTGCAACAGTTAAACGATGCAAAGTCGGTACAGAGTCTATTGGATAGAAGCCGTCTGTATATGCAAAATTCCATTTATATGAATCTGAATGCATATAAAGAAAATGTATTGCTTATGGAGTATTATGTTGATTCCGATTATACATTTAACTATACAGAGGATAATAGCACTGATTATACGTATGCGTTAGTGAAGGCCTATGAAAATTATGCCTTAAATGGTAATATTGCACAGCAGATGATTGATAAATTGTCATTGAGTGATGAGGTCCGGTATGTGGAAGAGCTGATCAGTGTGGATGCGGATTTGACAGGAAGCAGTTTCAGCGTCGAAATTGCATATCCGGATGCATCAGTGCTTTCTGATATTGCGGAAGCAGTAAAAGATGTGCTGGATGCGCAGACCCCGTTTTTTTCTAAGAATATCGGAGAACATTCTTTAAAACTGCTTTCAGAAGAGACGACGGTCCGCACAGATGACAAGCTGATTACTGCGCAGCAGAATTATCAGAATATGGTCAATAACTACCGCAATCAGTTAAAAACGTTAACGAGCGGCATGACGAGTGCACAGTTAGCAGCACTTGAAGATGACGTGGAAGACGCTGAGGAGACAGGTGGGGAGAATATGGCAGCGGTTATGCCGGTTGAGCCGGTAAAACCGGGATTCAGTCTCAAATACATGATTTTAGGTCTGGTTCTTGGAGTGGTATTATCTGCTATATGGAGTGTATGTCAGGTATTATTTGCCAGCACACTTCAGAATACAGAGGAGATTTTGGAGCTCTGTGGAATTCGTTTGTTTGGTGAAGTCCATCATTCCAGTCAGAAATCAGGGATAGATGCATTTATTTTAAATTTAAAAAATCGTAACAAAAAACAGATGACAGAGGATGAACAGCTTGGTCTGGTTATCTCTAATATTGAATTGGTTTGTAAAAACAATGGTTTCCAGCAGATCTATCTTACCGGAAGCAAATGGGAAAAATTAGATCCACAGATATGCGGTAAGATTTCTGAAACCCTTTCAAAAGCTGGGATAAGGATTTCTGCCGGTGGAAATGTCTGCTATGATATGAAATCCATGCGCAGTGCAAACGAGATCCACAATGTCGTACTGATCGAGCAGGCTGGTGTGTCCGCTTACAGGGAGATCGAGCAGGAGATCCGGCTGCTTGGTGAGCAGGGTGTGAAGGTGCTGGGATGCGTTGGTGTGGCTTAGGAATTGAAGTAACTGATTGTATATCATGAAATATTTTATATATAATAATTTATATAATTAAATTTGTAAAAATACCATGACAATAATCTCTAAATGTAGTATAGTAAAGAAAAGACATTTGACAAATAGAGAGTGATGACATGGAGATAAAAGAGTATAAGGAACTAAATCCCTGTATTCCAGACAATATAAAAAAAGATATTAGAGAGTGTGGGGCGAAAGAAGAGATAAAAGAGCCGGTATATCGAGTGGCTAAAAATGGAAAGAAAGATAAAGTTGCTTTTTTTAGCACTTATGAGGAAATTTTAGAAGGAATATTACCGGATAATGAAAAGAAATATCCAAAGAATAAGGTTATAACATATTCAACATCGGTTTATTTAGATAAGAAGCCATGTGAAAAATTTATTAAGTGTCTGAAAAAGAATGTGGCAACAAAGGAAACGTATCCACATCCGATTATTTTACAGGGACGGACGACAAATGGTTTGGTACAACAGACCATTGAACGCGAGCCGGATTATACTGATAAGCTACATGTAGATTGGTGGATATTTAAAGGCGAAGTAGAAGAAGTGTTTGAAAATTTTCATGAATTGGAGGAGGTGTAACTATGGCTTTTTTTAAGAAAGTTCCCCGATATGGAGATTTGGAAATAGATAAAGTTTTATTTCTATTTGATAATATGCCTATGATTTTTGTATGCAGGGATAGTAAGAAAAAATATTTTCTATGCCAATGTGTAGATGTAATTACCGGGTTTTCATGGATGATTACACCAATTCAAAAAAAATTATTGATTAGCATGATGGAAGATGAAATCAGCATTTTATCAGTTTTTAAAGATTCAGGATATGATATTATTCTTGCAGATGAAATAAAAAATGAGATGGTGTACAGAGAAATCCCATTTAAAAATATTCCTTTAGATGAATTACCAGACCCGGATGAAAAATTAGAAAATCCTGACTTGCGAGGATATATAGAGCGGTTACAACAAGAAGAAATAATATACAAAACGGAAAAAACACAGGATTTTAAAGTTGTATGGAAAAGTCAGGGAAGCAATAGAATCAGTAATATAAAAACAGAGACTGTCTTTAAACCATATTGTGAGTATATATGGGTGGATAATATTGGAAGTGAAAAGAGAGAAAATAATAAGTACAGGATTGTAAGTAAAAATAATTTTATTAAAACACTAAGGTTTGGGAAGTCTATATGGAACGTTGGAAACGAAGATATTGAAAAGAATAGATATTATTTTTGTGTTGATCAAGGAAAAATGGAACTTTTGATTAATAATTGTAGGTAGGTGTAGGGATGAATGTAGCATGTGCGGATATGACTGTCGTTGAAGTAAAGTTTAGAAGAAACATAGAGTTTAATAGTGATCAGAAGACGGAAGTTTCTGTAAAGGTGGAACCGGTATATGGTATAAATGAAAATCCGGAGGCTGAGAATTCAAGATTAATGCTGAGTTTTACGGCTGGGGAAGAAGAAAATAAAAATAATCCGTTTTTTTGTAAAATTGTTATTGCTGGAATTTATGAATGGAATGGTGCTTCGGCAGAGGATGCAGAAAAAGAAATAATGACAACAGGTATAAAACAATTGATGTCGTTTGTAACAGCATATTTTCATGATCTGACATTGAAATCCGGATTGCAACCGGTTATTTTGCCACCGATGGAATTTGATGATGTGCAGTAGTATATTTTGAGGTATTAATTATAATTACAATGCTTAAATGCATGCAAAATCAAAGATTGAGCAGGTATAAGGGCTCCCTAGAGGGGAGTCCTTATAATATAATAGAATGAATTACAAATGAGATTTCAAAGCAAAGCGGGAAATACAATGTTAGAACTTTATTTTGAGTAAGCGCAAAATAATTCGACGGATTGCGGCAAGTTAATTATACTCTCATAATGTAAGCGCCTAGTTTCAGGGTGGATTTAAAATTATCACAAAATTTGCCATGATTATAGATGATAGATGCCAGCATTTTACTACAGTATCGGCGCTAGATACTATAAATGCGAGCGTTTTACTATAACTATGGAGGTTTCCTGTATGAAAAGCGTTGTAATATTGAGAGCTTACGTGCATTCTATTGTTTTTGACTTAATATCTGTAATCCATCTGAGTAATTAATATCAATTTTCTCCCATGGGAGTCCATGAAATTTATTTCGTAAATAAAGAGAACGGATGCTATTTTCCGCCTGAATACGGTTAAAGTCTGTTGCACAATTAAATGTTTTAGTGCCATCATCTGAAATATCAACAAAATAGAAAGAATCTTTTGGAACATCTAAGTCGAGTAAGGCAATATTATGCGTAGTGATAATAAGCTGACCGACCATTTCGGAACATAAAGGGCTTAACAGATTAAACAACAATATATCATGGATCGCATTGTCAATTTCATCAATTACAACAGTTCCTTTTTGCATGGCAGCTATGAAAAAAGGCAGAAGATCCAATAAAGATTTTGTGCCGTAAGATTCTAATTCAAAATTAACATCAGTAGTTGTCCCATATATTTTTTTCTGTAAAATTAATTTATAATCTATAGAATTTTCGTTAATATTTTTTTTATAATAAGCTCCCGTAATGTCTTTGTATGTATTGGTAAAAAACCACTGAATATAATTTCTGATCTGATCTAGCATAGGTTCTTCAGTCAGAGGGATACGTCCTTCATCAAAATTAATATTTGAAAGATAGGAACTTGATATCTGATTAAGACTGTATGACTGTCCAATAATCCTACAGGAAATATTATTAAAAAATCTAAGTACATTAAATAAATTTTGATGGAGCTGGTCTTTCAGGTAGCCATCAGCTTTATCTTCCATATCATAGAGCAATATGGAAAGAACAGAGTGTTTCCCCCAAAATTTTTTTATGTTTTCTAAAAAGTCTTTTTTGTAGTTAGAGTTAATGAATATAAAGTTATTTATTTTGATTTCACTGTCGGATAGTTCGAAGTAGCACCCTCTATTTTTTGCCAGAGTGTATTCTAATTTTTCATGTACGATTCGTTCATTATCGAACTCGATTTGGTAGCATCCAGGTTTTTCATCAATAAGAAAACCAAATTCAAGAATCATATTTTCAGTGGAGTTAATTGTTTTATTTTCTGCAATAATATTAGAAATGTCATTATAAATAAAACGAAGATAATTATTATCAATATTTTTTCCCATCTCCCGTTCGGAGAGAATGTGCTCACGAATATCCCGGATCTGTAATGTTTTTAATGTGTCGGAAAGCGTTTTAAAAACAGATGAAAAATTCGTTTTTCCGGAGCCGTTTGCTCCATATATGCAGATAAAATTTTTAGGAATATTATTTTTGGTGCATAGGTCGACTGTTAAATCGACAAGAGATTTGTAATTTTTTAATTTTACATATGTAAACAAAATTAGTTCCTCCTTTGTACTAGGCTATTATATGGTAAAACAAGAAAAAAAACAATAAATTTATCGAAAAAAAGATAGGAAAACTAACAAAAAATAAAAAAGTTGACAATATTTGTCTGCGGATATATAATTAAATTACCGATGAAGAAGTCGGAGCAAGAAAAAAGCAATGGTTCTGCCAAACCACTGCTTTAGATTGGATAAATAATACAACCAATGTCTCTATTTTACTCATTAAGTAGGAAGTTGACAAGTGTTTATCTGATTTTTTTGCTTAAAATAAGGAGGAAAAAGAAGATGAATAAGAAACAAACATCAAAAAAAGTTGCAAGCATTGCATCAGGAATTCTTCGTGATGGACGTACAAGCAGTAAGTCAAAAACTGTTGCAGCAAGTGCATTGTCACAGACAAGAAAAGGAGGAAAATAGAGATGGATTCTTATGTAGAAGTAAAAAATTTAAACGGAACGTCAGGCAGAGTGCCAAATGACGCTGCGACATGGAAAGAGTTCTGGGAGGACGAGACGGGTAGAAAATTTGGAATGTGCTCCTGCAAGGATTGTACAAGTCGTGCGGAGGTAGGAGCACATGTGCAAAAAAGCGATTCGACCGATCATAAGTGGTATATTGTGCCATTATGCAAGGCGGATAATAACAAAGCAAGCTTGGAACATTTTGAGGTAAAGGCAGCAGATCTTGTTCCAGTTAATGAATGATTACAAAGCAGGTTTGTCAATAAATGACAGACCTGTTTTTTTGTTCATGATGATAGAATTGTTCGCAGAGTATTCATATTAGTGTTTACACGACCTGGAAGTGCTCTAACGGGTGAAGTATGCTTACAGTAATCACCAGTGATCGTTACAGCCTGCATACATGAATTTGCAGATCTTTTTAAGGCAGTATTATTTGGAGGCAGGTTATAAGAACGTAGGAACTTGAGAATATGGAACGTAATACGAAGGATCCACAAGTGGTCTGTGCAGTAAATATTCTTTTGGAAAATAAGAGAAAAGCAAAACAGATGTTAGGCGAGATGGAAGAAAATGAGAGGGATGAATTTGTGAGGTATCCGATTTATGGATTGATGTAGGAGACTATGGAAGGAAGGATGAAAAATGGATATAAAATTAATTTTAAGTTCAGCTGTTATTTCAGCAGTCATATCAGGGTGTGTTGCGGTTTTGAATTTTAAAAGACAGAATAATCTGCAATACATAACTGGGGAAAGAAAAGTGTGGAGAGAGGAAATTAGAACGATAGCACAGGAATTGAATGGTGCGTCTTATAAAGAAACACTTGATGCATTAGTCAGATTAAAAATGCGGATTAATGCGTTTGGAAATAAAGAAAAAGACAATCTGTATATGTATGATGCCCATATATGGAAAGTGATAGCAGAAATAGAAGAAAAGAAATGTTCAAAAAAATTATTGCGATTAAAGCAAAAACAGTTAATAGAATATCTTGCATTGCTTTTAAAATTTGACTGGGAACGATCAAAAAAAGAGGTGCAAGGAAATATACGAAGTATTATTGGGTGGGGACTTTGTATAATGTCAGCCATATATATGGGAATTATATTAGTTCTTGAAAATGAGGATATAAATGTAAATTCAGTTGTGGGAGATATTGCACTACATATATCAATAATTGTTATATTGTATAGAGTTGTATCTACGTTTGTTCCATGTACAGAGGGAAGAGGGAATATAGAAAAGGAATATAAACTACAAATTCAAGTTGTAAAATTAATAGTGGGATATTTGAAATGTATGATACCAAGTCTGGTATGTATATTTGTTGATTGGATAAGTGCAGACATGATTTTTGAAAAATATACAAAAAATAATATAGATTCATCAAACAGCATCTTTATAATAATAGCTTTTATATTTGGTATGGTGCTTTTATATTTTGAGAAGGCATTGAATTTAGATAGTAAAGTATTGTATGTTGATTCAATCAATAAATTACGGCGGGAATATGAAAAAGGACAGACGAATTAAAAATAGAAGCTGGTAAACTTAATTTATGACAATAGAATGTTCGCGGAGCGTGCATTCTATTGTTTTGGTCAAAATTGGCTGCCGTATAAACAAGTTCTTAAAATTTAAGAAAATCAAATGACAAACTTCTGATAATGTGCTACAATTGCATCAAAGCATTATATTCTAATTATCTAACAGGCGTAAGCTATTCAAAAATCAGTTCAACACGACGCTGCAGACGGTCATCCAAGACCGTTTTGTAGGTCGCATACAGAATTTTCAATGCTTTTAATCACTATAAAAAGCAGGGAGAATTCGAACAGGCAATATTCTCCCAAATACACAAAGGAGGAGAATATTATCGGAGGGAAAGAGAAAACTGTGTCACCGGACACAGTGCTGAAAAATTATTGGAATGGAAACGAGGAATTTGCAGATCTTTTTAATGCAGTATTATTTGGTGGCAGTCAGGTCATCAAACCATATGAGCTTGAAAATGAAGATACGGAAGCGTCTGTTTTGCTGGAACATCGGGATCATACGCAAAGTATTAAGGCAGTCAGGGATAATATCAAGATACAAAAAAAGTCGACGGTGTATGGAGTACAGTTTGTGTTGTTAGGTTTGGAGTCACAGGAGCATATCCATTATGCTATGCCGCTGCGAGTCATGGGATACGATTATGCCACCTATAAAAAACAGTATGACAGTTTGACAAGACAATATAAAGAGCATAAAACTGACATGGATGAACATGAATTTTTATCCAGAATGAAAAAGACAGACCGGCTGACACCGGTCATTTCGGTTGTGATATATTATGGTGAAAAGGTCTGGGATGCAGCAACGTCGTTATACGGTATTTTAAACATTCCCACGGAGATGGCGTCGTATGTCAATGATTATCGTATGCTTCTGGTCGAAGCCAGACAAAACGATCTGTATTTTCATAATGGAAACAACCGGGATTTATTTAACCTGTTTAAAATTCTGTTGGATCAAAATAATTCAATAAGAGATAAAAAAGAAAAAGCAATTGAATACACAAAGGAGCATGAAGTCAGCGATACGATACTTAAAACAGTGGCTGGAGCAGCCAACTGTAAAATTGATTTTGATGCATTGAAGCAGGAGGGAGGAAACAGTATGTGGAGTGTGTTTGAAGAAACAGCAAAAGAGGGAGAAGCACGTGGAGAAGCACGTGGAGAAGCACGTGGAATTATAGATACCTGCAGTGACCTTGGGTTGCCGGATGATGATATTTTAAATAGATTGCAGGTAAAACTGGATATTTCGCTGCAGGCGGCGCAGGAGTATCTTAGGATGTTTGGGAAGAAGACCATATAAATGAGATAGAAGGAGTTGTAGGGAGGCGAAGTTTGCCTCCTTATTTTTGTGATAATAGATTATTCATGGAACTTGTATTCGATTTTGTAGTTAAAATGTAACTTGTAGATAAAACGGTTTAGGAGTATAATATGTTTAACTACAATTACAGATGAAATAATGAGATCCAGTAGGCGAAGGGTAATAAGATGGAAGATCGTAAGAACAATCAAATTATAAAAGAAATGTATCATGGAGAAGAAAATCGTGATGCAAGCAGCAAAATCAGGGGATTTTTATTTCAGGATTTAGTTGCGATTAGTAAGTTGCTGGATGAAAAAACGGTATATGTTATACCCGAGTATATCGAGGATGTCTTTGTGTATACAGAGGATAAAACAGCATATGTTATTCAGGCAAAGTATTATCCGAAAGGGGACATTAAGGGGAAACATAAAGATATTATTCGTGATTTGTATTATCAGTATTTAAGGTTGGAAGTCAAAAAATATACAGAGAAAGTGATTCCTGTCTTGGCAGTATATAGTTTAAATAATATAACAAAGCCGGCATTGTCAATTCTACAAGGAGAGGATTATATAAATGTAAATAGAGAAGAAAAGCCGGCGGACATAGAGAATCCTGAGAAATGGTTAGAAGATAATGTATATTCAGAAAAAAAGAATGATGCAGCGACAAAACTATTTGAAAAATTTGCTTATAATGAATCAATGCGTAAATTTTTGGAGGCATATAAAATTGATCCAGAATATAAAGAGATAGAACAGTATCGAAAAGATATAGGTGATCAGTTAAGTACAATTCAGATTGATGGATGTGTAATTGAAGGAGAAAAAAGAAAGCTGATTTTGTTGGGATTGGCAATCCAGTATATTCAAAAAAGATACGATGAATCTATGGAGGGAGAGGAAAATTTTGAAAAAAGAAAGTGTAAGCGAACAGAATTTATTGAATATCTGAGACAAAAGATGTGTACGGAAACAGAAGAAACAATAGGAGCTTATTTACGTTTAATAGTCATTGAGTGTTGGGAACAAATTCAAAATGGAAGTGATCTTGTAGATGAAAAAGTGAGTGATATGTTGGAGTGCATCAGAGATTATACAGCACAGTGGTTATTTGAACTTGGGAGTAATGTACAGGGACAAAGGCAACTGTTGAATACTGTGAGCTCGCAAAATCAAAGTAAGCTTGAAAATTTTTGTGAAATGCCTATAACAAGGCGTCGCGAGATAATATGTGAGCATTATGATAGTATAAATGATTTTTTGAAATATTTATGGAAAATAATGATAGATATAAATATTGAGATATTAAGTCAAGAAATAGAGACTACGGATGAACAAAGAAAAAGATTAATGCCTCAAACCTATATAAATAGTTATGAAAAGAATTATATCAGTTTAAAATTCCCAGGGGATAATGTTGTAGATGGAGTTATATTAGCTAATATATTAGGCGGTTCAACTAAAACTAAAATGACTGCTATATTTGGTCGTATGAAAGAATTTCAACCTCAAAAGTGGTATATGGAAGCCGGATATAGAGGTAAATATTTATATACGATGAATATATCAGATATAAAAAATTTAGATAAAGAAGGATATGAAGTTACCGCAACTGATCCAAATAAATTTGAAATTGAGTGTATGGAATGTATTGATGTTGACATGGATGGGTGGAATAAAATCGAAAAATGTAACGAGTGTATTTTTGATCATAAGTGTGTAAAGCTAAAGGAGAAAAAAGAATGAATTGGCAGTCTTGTTTTGAAAAGTATAAATATAAATCGTTGATATCAGAAGATAAAAATGAAAATGAAAAGATATTAATGGAAATGTTTTATGAAGATGGTAAGAAACCAGATGAATTACAACAGGTGTATTTAAGCGAAAAGGAAGATGAATTATTTATAATACTACAGATGGAACCAGATATGGATGCAAAAAAGTTATCCGATAAATGGGATGCTAAAATATTAGCTTTTATTAATTTTGGTGAAGATTACGGAACCGATCACGCATGGATAGAAAAAATAAAATATAACATCACACAAATCATATTACACAGAGAAAAACTACAAAATAAGGATTTGGAAAAATCAGTTGATATTTCCAGAAAAATATTTTTAAAGTGTGATGAAAATGGTGAATTAGAAGAAAATGAGAAGGTTCGTTTACCTTTTTTATATGATGAGTTTGAGACAATGGAAATTAAATTGGACCAGGATGATGAGTTAATGAAAATATTGCCGGATAAAAAAACGCTATCTTTTTTATATGAAAAGCGTAAAAAGATCGATGGACGTAGTGTGAAAACGAAAGAGGAGCGGCTAAGTTATACAGACGAAGAATTAGAACTTGTGAAAGGATGGATGATGTCAGAATGAATATTAAAAAAATAAAAATTATCAATTTTCGTGGGTTCAGCGAAGAAAAAATATTCGAGTTTGAAGGAAAACCATTTGTTATGCTGACAGCTCCAAATGGTAAGGGCAAAACATCAGTTATTGATGCGATTGAGTGGTGCATGACAGGTGACATAAAAAGACTGCATGAAGGATACAATGACCGCAATACAAATGTAACAGAGAGAAAACAGAACGCAGGAGCAATTTTAAAAAATAAGAATCATCCTGATGAAAAAACAATAGTAGAAATGTTGATTACTGCGGAAAATGAAGAGTATACCATTCATCGTGAGCAGGACAAGGATACGTTAGATGATACAGGCGAAATAAAGATAAATGATTTTACAGGGGAGCAGGCGGAAGAAGAACTGAGAAAATTGATAGATGTTAAGAATTTTTATAAGTATCATTTCTGTGATATGCAGAAAACATATCGTTTTTTAAGTAAGAGCAGAGGAAATATAGATGCTGAGTTTTCGGATTTTGCTTCAGACTATACAGACGTGCAGAATGTGGTAGATAATCTTAATATATTTGAACAGGATCTTGGTTTCCGTATTGAAGAAAAAGAAGGCGAGAAACAAAGAACGGAAGAATCGGTTCAAAGACTGAGAGACAAACTGAAAGACTTTGAAAATGTTCCAGAGATCCTGCCATACGAAAAGGAAAAATTATTTGAAAATGAAAATACGGATATTGTAAAAATGACAACAGAGCAGCTGCAGGAACGACTAAGAAATTTGTATGCATGCGGATATCAAAGAGGAGTGCATTTGCTTGAGTGGAAAATTGCAGGGATGAATGCAGAAAAGCAAAAAAATGAACTTGAGAAATTAAAAAGTGAATTTACGATACATGAAAAAGAAATCAGACAGGCTGCAGAGAAGAAAGTATATCAGGATGACGTTTTAAAAAAAGCCGAAGCTGATTTCGAAAAATACCAGAAGAAAGAATTAACAGTGGTGAATTTAGAAGGAAATCGCCAGATGTTATTTCAGATAGAGAATAAAAAATTTAATAAAGAGTTTTGGGAGGAAACAGAAGAAAACTTAAAAGAATTAAAGAAAACGAAAGAGAAAATAAATAATGAGATTCAGATCCTGAGCAGGGGAGATGAAATATTAGACATTCTTACAACGCTTACCACAAAAAAAGCTGGATTGATCAATTATCGTTTGAAAATGAAACAGAAAAATCCGGAAGAAATTGTGTTGTGTCCAGTATGTGGGTCTGAAAAATTTGATCAAATTGCAGAAGATGATATTACAAAACAGGCACAGAGCTATCAGATAGAACATAGAGATTTAATTGAAACAAAAAAGAAAGAGTTAGATGGTATAAAAAAACAGGAAAATGATATTTGGGAAAAACGATTGAAAACAGCAAATATGGCACTGGAAGAAGCAAGAGATAAGGCTAAGAAAGAGCTTGATTTGGTGACAAATTTGTATAATGCTTCAAAAGAATATTTCACGGTTTTAGATAAGCTGCAGAAGGAAGCTGCTGAAAAATTTGCATTGGAAAATATGTTATTACAAGAAAATATTGTTGCTGCTATTGCATTTGATGAAAGTAAAATTTTAAGCTCTGACGAAAAAATTGCAATAGAGACAGAAATCAACCGGATATCTGTAATGGTAAATGAAACGATTCAGGGAATGACTGATGAAAGCCGGTTGAATAGTTTTAAAACAAAATCTGTATATGCGCCAGATGGAATTACATATAATGAGGAACTTTTGAATAAAAAAATCAGTTCTGTAAAAAGTTTCCTTGATAATATGGAATATACGAAAAACAGTAATGATCAGAAAGCTTTGGATGAAAAGAAGAAGGCAATTCAAGAAGAAATTGATAATTATAAAGACCTTCAGAAAAATGTTAAAAAACGTAGACAAAATATCGTTGAACAAATGGATAAGATGAAGCAGGAAGAATTTGAGCAGGTTGGAACCTATTTATACAAATTATTTTGTAAACTCTCACGAGATGTACAGATTGAAAAGATTCAGATGCAGAGAGCAAAGGGCGAAAAAATGGCTATACTTGATGAAAGTAATAAACCGTTGATCAACATGTTTAGTGATGGACAACTGAGTGTGTTTATGCTCTCATATTTTTTCGGAAATATTTTCAGATTGCAGGGGAGTGAGAAATTTCCAGTTTATTTTATTGATGATATTACAAGTTGTATGGATGATATCAATATGCTTGCTTTCTTAGATCTTATTAAATATCAGCTGATGAGATCTGATAGACCAATGCATCAGATTTTTTTTGTAACATGTAATGAAAAAATCCAGAATTTGATTGAATATAAAATGGAAAATTGTGGGATAGTATATAAAAGAATTGGAATAGAGGAGTTTGCCGGATAAACATAATTTCTTCCCCAGCCCCCTTGACAACCCACCCCCTCAAGCGTATACTTGCAAAGTAATCTAAAATTTTGAAGAAAGAGAGGTAAAAGTAATGATTAGATTAACAAATGTTACAATCAACGAACTGCATAATCATCATACAATTACCTCGGTTAATTCTGTTACGCTGGCATAAATTCATGCAAAAGTAAATAGAATGTTTTTTGACATACTTCCCGTGGTGAGATATGACACCGCGGGATTTTTTTGTGCTAAGGGGACTGCTTGTGAAGCGTGCAGGCGGCTGTCAGAGTGGTGCGTCACGGTACAAAAATATGTCAGAGACCGGGGAGTGTAAGAGGGGAAAGTAAGGAGGAATCACAAGAATTTATGAAAAAGTTACATACATATATCGGACATTACTGGTATGGGTATTTGTTCGCAATATGTTCCATGATTATAGCGACCGGACTGGATATGGTTTATCCACAGATCACACAGCGGATCGTGGATGAGGTCATTATCGGCGGGAAAATGGAAATGCTCACCGGGCTTCTGGTGGGAATCGTTGCGGTTGGGATCGGACGCTGTATCTTTGGATACTGCAAAGAGTTTTCGTTTGACGTCTTAAGTTCTAAGATCGGCGCACAGATCCGTAAGGATCTGTTCCGGCACATTCAGACATTGTCGATGAATTATTTTGACAATACGAACACCGGAGAACTGATGGCGAGAGTCAAGGATGATGTCGACAAGATCTGGAATGCGATGGGATATGTCGGCATGCTGACGATCGAGGTCGTCATCCATGTGAGCATGGTGCTCTACTGTATGTTCCATCTGAACTGGAAACTGGCGCTGATACCGCTTGTGACGATGATTTCCTGCGGTGCGATCGCGATCATCATGGAGCGGAAACTGGATAAAATTTATGAGGACATCAGTGAGGAAAATGCAGTGCTGACCACGGTTGCGGAGGAAAATCTTGCAGGTGTGCGTACCGTAAAGGCATTTGCCAGGGAGAAATTTGAAATTGAGAAGTTCCTGTCACACAATAAACGTTATTATGACTTGAATATCAGTCAGTCTAAAGTATTAGTGAAATACTATCCGTATTTCCAGTTTGTGGGAAAAGCACTGCCGGTTGCAATGACGATCCTGGGTGGTATTTCCGTGATGCATGGAAATATGACACTTGGAGCACTTGTTGCATTTGTAGAGTACAGCAGAAACTGCACCTGGCCGATGGAGATGCTCGGCTGGCTGACGAATGATTTGTCCTCTGCCGTTGCTTCTTATAAGAAGATCAAGAAGATTTACGGGGAGACGGCGATGATCAAAGATGAGGAACAGCCTGTCGTGTTAGAACAGGTGAAAGGGGACATTTCTTTCGAACATGTTTCATTTTCCATTGAGGGAAAAAATATCCTTTCTGATATTAACTTTACGGTTCCGGCAGGAAAAACCATCGGAATCATGGGTGCGACCGGTTCAGGAAAATCCTCAATCGTCAATCTGCTGCAGCGTTTTTATGATGTGTCGGACGGCGCTGTAAAAGTGGATGGCACGGATGTGCGGAAACTTTCTTTAAAACAGCTTCGCAGCAGTATTTCTGTTGTATTGCAGGATGTATTTCTGTTTTCCGACACGATCGAGGAAAATATCAAGATGGGGCAGCGAAAGGTAATGCCGTTCCATGAGATCCGCAGAGCGGCAGACTGTGCACAGGCAAAGGATTTCATTGAAAAAATGGATGAACAGTATGCGACCGTCATCGGTGAGCGCGGTGTCGGACTTTCCGGCGGACAAAAGCAGCGTATCAGTATTGCGCGTGCGATCGCAAAACATGCGCCAATCCTGATTTTAGACGATTCCACGTCCGCGCTTGATATGGAGACGGAACATGAGATCCAGAAAACATTAAATGAATTAAAAGATACAACGAAAGTGATCATTGCGCACCGTATTTCTGCGGTCTGTCATGCAGATGAGATCATCTATCTGAAAGACGGAGGGATTGCGGAGCGCGGAACGCATCAGGAACTGCTTGCAAAGCGCGGACTTTATTATGAAACTTACATGGCGCAGTATGGCACGTTCTTAGGAGGGGAGGCGATGTAATGGCAGTCAATTCGTATCGTGAAGACGAATTTATGGAAAATACCGACAAGAAAAAAATCATGCGGCGGCTGTTTTCCTATCTGCTTGCGTATAAAGGCACGATTATTGCCGTGTTAGTATGTATGGGAATTACGGTGGCGATCTCACTGGTAAACCCGCTCTTGATCGAGGAAGCAATCGATCACTATATTGCACAGTCCGATCTGCATGGGCTGATTGGGCTTGGAATTTTTGCACTCGTGTTAAACCTGATCTTTATTGTGATGGTAAAACTCAGAATGTATGCAATGGCGGTGATCTCCAACAAAATTTTGCTTCAGATCCGCCAGGATCTCTATGAGCACATCCAGACGCTGTCGTTTTCATTTTTTGACAGCAGACCGACCGGAAAAATCCTTGCGCGTATCATCGGGGATGTCAATTCTTTAAAAGATGTGCTGGTCAATGTGGTCACAACACTGGTGCCGGAATTTGTGACGGTAGTCGGGGTTGTCGTGATCATGCTGGTAAAAGACTGGCGGCTTGCACTTGCATCACTCTCTACGATCCCGCTTATGATCGCGGGGATCTGGTTTGTACAGACGGCATCCCACAAACGCTGGCAGATTTTCCGGAAAAAGGCATCCAACTTAAATGCCTACGTCCATGAAGATATCGCCGGAATGAATGTGGTTCAGAGTTTTGCGGCAGAAGATGAGACGCAGGAGATTTTTGAAGGACTGACGGACGAACATCAGAGATCATTTGTGGATGCGGTAACTTACGCTGACATGTTTGGCCCGGTCATTGATTTCTGCTGGGGATTTGGTGCGATGATGCTTTATCTGGTCGGCATCCGTTTTCTGGGATTTGAAAAAGTATCGGTCGGACTTCTGGTTGCATTCGGAACTTATATCAATATGTTCTGGAACCCGATCATGAACTTGAGCAATTTTTATAACAATCTTGTCACAAATCTTACGGCGGCAGAGCGTATTTTTGATATCTTAGACACCGATGCAGACATCGTGGATGCAAAAGATGTGACAGAGCTGCCGGATATTAAGGGAAGCGTCGAGTTTTCCCATGTGAATTTTACTTACGACAAAGGAACACCGGCGGAGACAAATGTGCTTTCCGATGTCAGCTTTTCTGTACAACCGGGTGAGACGATCGCACTGGTCGGTCCGACCGGAGCAGGAAAAACAACGATCGTCAATCTGATCAGCCGTTTTTATGACATTGAAGACGGCAAAATTTTAGTGGATGGTTACGACTTGACAAAGGTTTCCATTGAGAGCTTAAGGCGTCAGATGGGTGTTATGACGCAGGATAATTTTATCTTTCATGGAACAGTCCGTGACAACATTTTATATGGGAAATTAGATGCGACAGATGAAGAAATGATCGCGGCTGCAAAGGCAGTCAATGCGCATGATTTCATTATGAAAATGGAAAAAGGTTATGACACGGAATTAAAAGAACATGGGGCAGGACTTTCCATCGGACAAAGACAGCTCATCGCATTTGCGAGAACGATGATTTCCATGCCGAAAATCCTGATCTTAGATGAGGCAACATCCAGCATTGATACACATACAGAACTTTTAGTGCAGCAGGGAATCGAGGCGCTGCTTTCCGGCAGAACCAGTTTTGTGATCGCACACAGACTCTCCACGATTCAGAATGCGGACCGCATTTTTGTGATCGACAAGGGCGGTATTTTAGAACAAGGAAGTCCGGCAGAGCTGATGGAGAAAAAGGGCGCTTATTATAAACTTTATATGGCGCAGTTTGCAGGTCTGCAGGAGTAAAAAAATATTTGCTGCTCACACAGTACGTGTGAACGGCAGCAAAAACGAAACAGAAAATTTCTACAGGAGGATGCGATGTTTTTAACCACACTTTGTTATATCGAAAAAGATGACTGTTATCTGATGCTGCACCGGGTAAAAAAGGAAAACGACCTGAACCATGACAAGTGGATCGGTGTCGGCGGCAAGTTTGAAGCGGGGGAAATGCCGGAAGAATGTATGCTGCGTGAGGTAAAGGAAGAGACAGGTCTCACCCTGACATCTTACCGCGCGCGGGGCGTCATTACCTTTATTTCCAACGAGTGGGGTATCGAATATATGCACTTATTTACGGCAGACCAGTTTACCGGGGAGATAACCGACTGCGACGAGGGAGAACTTGTCTGGGTTCCGAAAAAGGAGATCAAAGACCTGAAACTGTGGGAAGGTGACAAAATATTCCTGCGGCTTTTGGATGAGTGTGAGGAATATTTTTCGCTGAAGCTGGTATACGAAGGCGATACGCTGGTCGATAAAAAACTTATCATTGCCGGGAAAGAACAGAAAGCAGAGTGACAGGCCGGTAACAAAGGAGAGAAAAATGATAACAAAAACTTACCCGGTCGGCACCCTGCCTGCTTATAAATATGTAGTAGTTTTATCTGAATATCAGGGCAAAATTTTGTTGAGCAGACACAAAAAACGCACCACATGGGAGACACAGGGCGGAAAGATTGAACCGGGAGAGACACCGCTTATGGCGGCAAAGCGTGAACTTTACGAGGAGTCCGGGGCAGTGGATTTTGAGATAGAGCCGTTGTGCGACTATTGGGCGGGAGAGGTGCAGACCAAAGAAGAAGGAAATGGACGTGTCTTTCTTGCAAAGGTAAAAAAGCTGTCAGCCATGCCGGAAAGTGAGATGGCAGAGGTACGCACCTTTGACGAACTGCCGGAAAAACTGACTTATCCGGCGATCACACCGACACTGTTTGAGCGGAAAAAACAGGGCATCGGGAAACGTCTGCTTTACGGCACTGGAAATCCTGCAAAATTAAGTCTGATGCGGAAAAATTTAGAACAGCTGCAGATAGAGATCGTTGGGTTATCGGATATTGATGTGGCAGTACCACAGGCAGACGAGGATGGCGATTCGCCGCTGGAAAATGCAAGGAAGAAGGCAAAGTGTTATTACGAGGCTTTTCAGATTCCGGTGTTTTCCTGTGACACAGGTCTGTATTTTGAAAATGTCCCGGAAGATAAACAGCCGGGCGTTCATGTCAGGAGGGTGAATGGAAAAAATCTGTCAGACGCGGAAATGCTTGCATATTACAGCGGACTTGCTGCAGAGTATGGTGGTCTGCATGCATACTACCGCAATGCCATCTGTCTTATCATGGATGAGGAACATATTTATGAGTCGATGGATGAAACGTTCTCGAGCGAACCATTTCTGATCACGTCGGTCCCGCACCCGGATGGAATCCGCAGGGAGGGATTTCCACTTGACTGCCTGTCGGTGGATCTTACAACCGGAAAGTACTATTATGACCTCGATCCGGCAGAACTTGGAAAGGTTGCCGCAGAAGACGGAAGTCGGCGGTTTTTTGAAAAAATAACTGGTATTTTCCCACACAATATGTTATAATCCTAAAATGACTGTGATAGTCGTAGTACGCCCTTTTTTCCGAAAGACAGGCGAAACCCTTGAAAAACGGGGGTGCTCGACAGGAACATAGAATGAAATGAACGGAAAAAAGTACATCAAGTATTCATATAAAGTTTGAAGGAGGAAATGAGTAATAATGAGTGTACAGGTGGAAAATTTAGAAAAGAACATGGCAAAACTTACGATCGAAGTTGCAGCTGAGAAGGTAGAGGATGCAATCCAGGCTGCATATATGAAAGAGAAAGGAAAGATCAGCGTTCCAGGTTTCCGTAAAGGTAAAGTGCCGAGAAAGATGATCGAGAAAATGTACGGAGCAGGCGTATTCTATGAGGATGCTGCAAATACCCTGATCCAGGAGAACTACGCACAGGCAGTAGAAGAGAGCGGTGTGGACGTCGTTTCAAGACCGACTATCGAAGTGGTACAGATCGAAGCTGGCAAACCTTTCATCTTCACAGCAGAAGTTGCTGTAAGACCGGAAGTAAAACTTGGCAAATACAAAGGCGTACAGGTAACAAAGATCGATACAACAGTATCTGATGAGGAAGTTGCAGCAGAGCTTGAAAAAGAGAGACAGAAGAACTCCAGAACTGTTACTGTAACAGACAGACAGATCGCTGAGGGAGATACAGCAGTGATCGATTTCGAAGGATTCGTTGATGGTGTTGCATTTGAGGGCGGCAAAGGAGAGAATCATCCGCTTGAGATCGGTTCCCACTCTTTCATCGATACATTCGAAGATCAGTTAGTAGGAAAGAATGCCGGAGATGAAGTAGACGTAAACGTTACATTCCCGGAGAAATATCAGGCAGCAGATTTAGCAGGAAAACCTGCATTATTCAAAGTTAAGATCCACGAAGTAAAAGCAAAAGAACTTCCGGAGTTAAACGATGAGTTCGCACAGGATGTATCTGAGTTCAATACTTTAGAAGAGTACAAAGAGGACTTAAAGAAACACTTAGAGGTTCAGAAAGAGGACGAAGCAAAACGCACAAAAGAGGATGAGGCAATCCAGAAGATCATTGACAAATCTACAATGGAGATTCCGGAAGCAATGATCAAAACCCAGTGCGAGAACATGGTAAATGAATTTGCTCAGAGACTTGCTCAGAGCGGACTTTCCATGGAGCAGTATATGCAGTTCTCCGGTCTTACATTAGACAAATTAGAAGAGCAGGTTCGTCCGGAAGCTGAGACACGTATTAAGAGCAGTCTTGTATTAGAGCAGATCGCAAAAGACGAGAACATCGAAGTAAGCGAGGAAGAGATCGACGCTGAGATCGAGAAAATGGCAAAAGCTTATGGCATGGAAGCAGACAAGCTCAAAGAATACATGGGCGACGCTGAGAAAGAATCCATGAAGAGAGATATTTCCGTAACAAAAGCAGTTGATCTTGTTATGGAGAACGTAAAAGAAAGAGCAAAAGCTAAGACTAAGAAAGAAAAAGAAGCGGAAGCTGAAGAAAACGCAGAAGAAAACGCAGAAGAATAAGAGAGGCTTCGTCGAAAGCGGACAACATACAACAGACTGGCTCATTCGGGCCGGTCTGTTTAAGCATATAAGCAATAATTAAATTTTTATAAACAAAATGGATTGGAGGAAAACAAAATGAGTTTAGTACCTTACGTCATTGAGCAGACCAGCAGGGGAGAGCGTAATTATGATATTTACTCCCGTTTATTAAAAGACAGAATCATTTTCCTCGGAGAAGAAGTGAATGAGACAACAGCAAGTCTTACCGTAGCACAGTTACTTTTCTTAGAGTCAGAAGATCCTGGAAAAGATATCCAGTTATATATCAATTCCCCGGGTGGAATGGTAACAGCAGGACTTGCAATTTATGATACAATGCAGTACATCAAATGTGATGTATCCACGATCTGTATCGGACTTGCAGCAAGTATGGGAGCATTTTTACTTTCCGGCGGTACCAAAGGAAAGAGACTTGCGCTTCCGAACGCAGAGATCATGATCCATCAGCCGTCCGGTGGAGCAAAAGGTCAGGCGACAGAGATCCAGATTGCAGCAGAGAATATCTTAAAGACGAAAAAACGTTTGAATGAGATCCTTGCTGCAAATACCGGAAAACCATATGATGTGATCGCAGCAGATACAGAGCGTGATTATTATATGTCTGCGGAAGAAGCAAAGGCATATGGTCTGATTGATGATGTCATCACAAATCGATAGAATACGGAGAAACAGCAATTATGGCAGGAAGAAATGACGATAAATTCCGTTGTTCCTTTTGCGGGAAGACGCAGGATCAGGTTCGCAAGCTGATTGCAGGACCAAACGGTGCATATATCTGTGACGAGTGCGTGGATATCTGTGCTGAAATTATCGATGAAGAATTAGAAAATGATGAGGCAGCAGGTGAAGTGGCAGAGCCGGAAGAGCAGATTAATCTGTTAAAGCCGGAAGAGTTAAAGGCATTTTTGGATGATTATGTCATTGGACAGGATCAGGCAAAAAAAGTGCTGTCTGTGGCTGTCTATAACCATTATAAAAGAATCATGGCCGGAGATGACCTCGGTGTAGAGCTTCAGAAGAGCAACATTCTGATGTTAGGACCGACCGGTTCCGGAAAAACACTGTTGGCACAGACATTAGCGAGAGTCTTAAACGTTCCATTTGCAATCGCAGATGCGACCACACTGACGGAGGCCGGATATGTTGGAGAGGATGTTGAAAATATCCTTTTAAAGATCATTCAGGCGGCTGATTATAACATTGAACGTGCACAGCGCGGAATTATCTATATCGACGAGATCGACAAGATCTCCAAAAAATCTGAAAATGTATCCATCACCAGAGATGTATCCGGTGAGGGTGTACAGCAGGCATTATTAAAAATCTTAGAGGGAACTGTTGCGTCTGTTCCGCCACAGGGTGGAAGAAAGCATCCGCAGCAGGAGTTGATCCAGATCGACACGACCAACATCTTATTTATCTGCGGCGGTGCGTTTGACGGACTTGAGAAGATCATTGAGACCAGAATGGATCAGAAGACGATCGGATTTAATGCAGATATCCGTGACAAGAGAGATTACAATATCGGTGATGTGTTAAAACATGCACTTCCACAGGATTTTGTAAAGTTCGGGTTGATCCCTGAGTTTATCGGACGTGTGCCGGTAACGGTATCTTTGGATATGCTTGACAGGGACGCATTGATCCGCATTTTACAGGAGCCGAAAAATGCGCTGACCAAACAGTATCAGAAGCTGTTTGAGTTAGACGGTGTAGCGCTTGACTTTGACAAAGAAGCACTTGAGGCGATTGCAGATAAAGCGTTAGAGCGCAAGACAGGAGCGCGTGGACTTCGTGCGATCATGGAGGCTGTTACATTAGATCTGATGTACCACATTCCATCGGATGAATCCATTACACAGTGCCAGATCACAAAAGAGATGGTGGATGAACAGCTTGCGATCGAAGAACGTGAACTTGAAAAGATAGAGGAAAAACAGGTTGGATAATAAAGCGATGAAAATGCCTGCGGTGGCACTTCGCGGAATGGTCATCCTTCCGGGGATGATCGCACATTTTGATGTGAGCCGTGAAAAGTCGATTCATGCAGTAGAACAGAGTATGATGGATGAACAGAAGATCTTCCTTGTTGCACAGCGTGATGTGGAGCAGGAAGAGCCTGGCATCGAAGATTTATATCATATCGGTATTATTGCAGAGGTCAGGCAGGTCATAAAATTACAAAACAACATCGTCAGAGTTTTAGTGGAAGGAACAGAGCGGGCACAATTGTCCGCTTTTGTTTCTCAGACGGACTTTTTAGAGGTGGAACTCACGCGGTGTGAAGAAATTGATGAGGGATTGTCGGACGAGGCAAAAACGGCTATGGTGCGCAGTGTACAGGACACATTTGAAAAATATGTAACTGTCAACCCGCGTGTCGGAGGTGAAATGCGCAGACAGGTCAGGGAAGAAAAGAATCTGCCGAAGATCATGGATCTGATCGCCAACAATCTTCCTTTTTATTATGAACAGAAGCAGGAAATATTAGAGGCAGTTTCACTGACGGAGCGCTATGAAGTTTTGATGGCGCTTCTTTTAAAAGAAATTGAGATCACTGCGATCAAAAATGAATTCCAGGCAAAAGTAAAGAAACGTGTGGATAAGAACCAGAAGGAATATATCCTGCGTGAACAGATGAAGCTGATCCGGGAAGAACTCGGCGAGGATAATGCGGAGTCAGATGCGGATGCCTATTTAGAACAGTTGAAAAAGTTAAAGGCAGACAAAGAAGTCAAAGAAAAGATCAGAAAAGAGATCTTACGCTTTAAAAATATCAGTGGAAGTTCTTCGGAGAGTGCAGTCAGTCGCGGTTATATCGAGACCATGTTAGAACTGCCGTGGAATAAGGCATCCAAAGATAACAAGGATCTGAAAAATGCAGAGCGCATTTTAAATGAAGATCATTACGGATTGGAAAAAGTAAAAGAGCGTATGTTAGAGTTCCTTGCTGTGCGCAATCTGACGAAAAAGGGCGAGAGCCCGATCGTATGTTTAGTCGGACCGCCTGGTACCGGAAAGACGAGCATTGCCCGTTCCGTGGCGCGTGCACTTGATAAAAAGTATGTTCGAATCAGTTTAGGCGGCGTCCGTGACGAGGCGGAGATCCGTGGACACCGGAAAACTTATGTCGGTGCGATGCCGGGACGTATTGTCAATGGTCTGCGCAGTGCCGGCGTGAAAAACCCACTGATGCTGCTTGATGAGATCGATAAAATGAGCAGCGATTATAAGGGCGACACTGCATCTGCCATGCTTGAGGTGCTCGACGCAGAGCAGAACTGTAAGTTCCGCGACCACTATATCGAGGTTCCGATTGATCTGTCAGAGGTACTGTTTATTGCGACAGCAAACTCTGTTCAGGATATTCCACGTCCGCTGCTCGACCGTATGGAACTGATCGAGGTGAGCAGTTATACGGAAAATGAGAAGTTCCATATTGCAAAAGAGCATTTGCTGCCGAAGGTAAAAGAGAAAAACGGTTTAAAGCCGGAACAGTTAAAGATCAGTGACCGTGCGCTGCAAAAGATCATTTCCGGTTATACAAGGGAAGCAGGTGTGCGTAATTTAGAGCGCAGGCTGTCTGAAATTGCAAGAAAATCTGCAAGGGAAGTATACGAATCCGAAGTCAAATGCGTAAAAGTTACAGGTCAGAATGTAGAAAAATATCTTGGAAAAGAGAGATATACGTTTGATCAGAAAAACGAGAACGATGAGGTCGGAATCGTGCGCGGTCTGGCATGGACGAGCGTCGGCGGTGATACGTTGGAGATCGAGGTCAACGTGATGCCGGGCAAAGGCGAAGTACAGCTTACCGGACAACTCGGAGATGTGATGAAAGAGTCCGCACAGGCAGGCTTAAGTTATATCCGTTCGGTAGGGGAAGAATATCATATTCCAAAGAAGTTTTTTCAGGAAAATGACATTCATATCCATATCCCGGAGGGGGCAGTGCCAAAAGACGGACCGTCCGCAGGTATCACGATGGCGACGGCAATGCTTTCTGCGATCACACAGACTCCGGTCCGTGCGGATGTCGCAATGACAGGAGAGATCACACTGCGCGGCAGGGTACTTCCGATCGGCGGATTAAAAGAAAAGATTCTTGCAGCAAAAAATGCCGGAATAAGGACGATCTGTATTCCGAAGAAAAACGAGAAGGATGTGGAGGAGATTTCTGCGGAGATCAAAAAAGGCTTAGAACTTGTATTTGTGGAAAAAATGCAGGAAGTACTTAACGTGGCATTTGTAAAAAGACAAAAATAAGATTTTCTGCCGGCAAATAAAAAAGAATGTTTTAGAAATCATAGCAAGTGAATGAAGATAACAATGAGGAGAATAACATGGTAATAAAAAATGTAAACCTGGAAATTGTCTGCGGTGTGACCAGCAAGGTGCCGGATACCGCATATGCGGAGGTGGCTTTTGCAGGAAAATCAAACGTTGGAAAATCATCTCTGATCAATGCACTGATGAACCGCAAAGCACTGGCGCGTACTTCCGCACAGCCTGGAAAAACGCAGACCATCAACTTTTACAATATCAACGATGCCATGTACCTTGTCGATCTTCCGGGATACGGCTATGCAAAGGCATCCGAGGAAGTGAAGGCAAAGTGGGGAAAAATGATCGAGAATTACCTTCACACTTCAAAGCAGTTAAAGGCAGTCTTTCTTTTGATCGATATCCGCCACGATCCGTCTGCAAACGACAGAATGATGTATGAGTGGATGGTGTATCAGGGATTTGCACCGATCATTATTGCGACCAAACTCGATAAGATCAAACGAAGCCAGATCCAGAAAAATGTCAAAGCGATCCGCGAGGGCTTAAATGTACAGCCGGGAACCACGATCATTCCGTTTTCTGCAGAGACGAAGCAGGGGCGTGACGAGATCTGGAAGCTGATCGATTCTTTCGTGCTGCCGCAGGAAGAAAAATAGCCTGTTTAAAAATATGTCAGAATATGGTATGCTGAAACTATAAAAATTTACAAAAAGCAGAAAATCTTAACAGGAAGCAAACTCTTATCAGATTGCGCCTGTATGAGGTTCATGCTAAAATAATCACTATGACGAAGAGTCAGTATCGGAGGATAGCCATGAAAAAGAAAAAAATCGTAATAGCACTTGGTCATGAAGCACTTGGTACCACGTTACCGGAGCAGAAAGAGGCAACAAAACGCACTGCAAAAGCGGTTGCTGACTTTATCCGCGATGATTATCAGGTAGTCATTACACACAGTAACGGGCCACAGGTTGGTATGATTCATACAGCAATGAATGAGTTCTGCAGATTATATCCGGAGTATACCGCTACGCCAATGTCTGTATGTTCTGCAATGAGTCAGGGATATATCGGTTACGATTTACAGAATGCTATCCGTGCCGAGCTGCTGAATAAGGGAATTTATAAGACAGTTTCCACAGTTCTGACACAGGTTGTTGTCGATCCATATGATGAGGCTTTTTACAAACCAGGTAAGGTGATCGGACGTGTGATGACAGAAGAAGAAGCTGAGGCAGAGGAGAAAAAAGGAAATCATGTCACAGCAGTAGAAGGAGGATTCCGCCGTATCGTTGCAGCACCGAAGCCAATGGATATCGTTGAAATCGATGCGATCCGTGCATTATCGGATGCAGATCAGGTTGTTGTTGCCTGCGGAGGTGGCGGTATTCCGGTACTTGCACAGGACAATAACTTAAAGGGCGCGAGTGCAGTCATTGAAAAAGACCTTGCAGCAGGAAAATTAGCAGAACTTTTAGATGCTGACATGTTAGTCATTTTAACAAGTGTGGACAATGTATGTCTGAATTACGGCACAGAGAATGAGAAACCTCTTTCGACCATGACTGTTGCAGAAGCAAAACAGTATATGAAAGAAGGTCAGTTCGGAGAGGATGACATGCTGCCAAAGATTCAGGCTGCCATTGATTTTATTGGAGATTCCGCAATCCGTTCCGTACTTATTACAAAGCTGAACAAAGACGGCACCTATGTGAGCGGTGGACCGGGTACGATGATCACGAAATAAACTGCCATTTTTATGGTAATAATAAGACTGAATCGATTGCCGAAAATAAATTTTTTTACGAGGAAAAAAGATGTTTAGAAAAACAAAAATTGTTTGTACTTTAGGACCTTCAACAGATAAGGAAGGTGTATTAAAACGCCTGATCGAAGAGGGAATGAACGTTGCCCGTTTTAATTTTTCCCATGGTGACCATGAGGAGCAGTTAGGACGCCTTCAGATGTTACAGAAACTTCGTAAGGAATTAAAGCGTCCAGTCGCAGCACTGCTTGACACAAAAGGACCGGAGATCCGCCTGAGAGATTTTACGGACGGAAAAGTCGAGCTTAAGGATGGACAGACTTTTACCCTGACAACCGATGAGATTATGGGAGATGCAAAACGTGTTTCCATTACTTATAAAAACCTGCCGGAGGATGTAAAACCGGGAGATCGCATTCTGATCGATGATGGTCTGATCGGAATGGAAGTAAAAGAAATCAAGGTGACATCTGGCGCAAAGGCAGATAAAGATGGCAATAAGCCAAAAGATATCATCTGCCAGGTGTTAAATGGCGGTGTGATCTCCAACAGAAAAGGCGTGAACGTTCCGAATGTAGAATTGTCCATGCCATATATCAGCGAAAAAGATTATGGTGATATCGTATTTGCGGTAGAGCATGATTATGATTTTATTGCTGCATCTTTTGTCCGTACCGCAGATGATGTGCTTGCAATCCGCAAGATCCTTGCAGAAAAAGGCGGCGAGGATATCAATATCATTGCAAAAATTGAAAATATGCAGGGTGTACAGAATATTGACGATATTATCCGTGTTTCCGATGGAATCATGGTAGCGCGTGGTGATATGGGTGTTGAGATCCCGTTAGAGGATGTACCGGTGATCCAGAAGATGATCATTAAAAAAGTATACGATGCAGGCAAGAAGGTTATCACAGCGACTCAGATGCTTGATTCCATGATGAAACATCCGCGTCCGACCAGAGCAGAGGCAACTGACGTTGCAAATGCAATCTACGACGGAACCAGTGCGATCATGCTCTCCGGAGAGACAGCTGCAGGTATGTATCCGATCGAGGCTTTAAAGACCATGGTGCGTATTGCAGTCCGTACGGAACAGGATATCAATTACTTACAGCGTTTTAAAATGCGCAAAACCATGAGCAACCCGGATGTGACCAATGCAATCTCCCATGCGACATGTACAATGGCGGGAGATTTGAATGCGGCAGCAATCATCACGGTAACAAAATCAGGACGTACCGCCCGCATGGTTTCCAAATATCGTCCAAACTGTCCGATTATCGGAGGATGTCTGACAGAAAAGATTTACCGTCAGCTTGCATTATCCTGGGGTGTGATCCCGCTTATGATCGAGGAAAAGACACAGGCAGAAGAACTGTTTGACTATGCAGTCGATGCAGCAGAAGCAGCAGGAATCATTTCCAAAGGAGATGTTGTTGTCTTAACCGCAGGAGTTCCTCTTGGTGTATCCGGTACGACCAACCTGATCAAGGTGCAGGTGGCAGGACATATCTTAGTGGAGGGACAAGGAATCGGAACACAGAAGATTTCTGCAAATCTCTGCGTTTGTCACAATGAAGAAGATCTTAAAAACTTTAAAGTCGGGGACATCATTGTTGCAAAAGATACCAGCAATGCCATGATGACACAGATGCGTGAGGCATCCGGACTCATCGTGGAAGCATCCGGTGAAAACTGCCACGCAGCAATCGCAGGATTAAGCCTTGATATTCCGGTTCTGATAGGTGCTAAACATGCGCTTGATGTCTTAAAATCCAGTGCATATGTAGAATTGGATTGTGAGAACGGACTTGTGACAGCAAATTAATTTGCAACAAATTTTGTTAACTGGAAATAGAAGATTAAAGTGAAAGAGAAAAGGATATGAAAGGCTCTAGAGAGGGTCTGCATATCCTTTTTTCCATATTCCGGTCCAGTATAGCAGATACAGGATTATGGCAGAGGTTCCATTACTGATTACAACGGAATACCAGACGGATGCCACTCCCATATGAAATACATTTGCGCATATCCAAAGAGACAAAAGACGGAATATCCATATCCGGGAAGCATCTACGAGCATTGTGATCAGTGTATGCCCACATCCCTGGAACAATCCCTGTGATACGTTATAAAAAGCGTTTGTAAAGCACCAGAATGCAATAATGGATAAATAGTCTGCAGCCAGAGGGATGACTTTGGCATCTGTTGAAAAGAATGATACCATAGTCTGGGAAACAGGGCGTCTTGAAAAAATGAATCCCAGAATAAGTAAAAATAAGGTGCACATTTTTAATGAATAATGGAAGGTTTTCTTCGCCCGCTCTGTGTTTCCGGCTCCCATATTTTGTCCAACTATAGTAGAAACGGCGGAGCCGACACCACTGGCTGGCATTGTGATAAGACTGTTGATTTTGTTGCCAATACCATAGGCGCTGGTTGCAATATAACCATAAACATTTACATTTCTGGTCATGATCAGCGTACCTAGCTGCATGGTGCTGCCGCCAATCGCAGTTGGCAGACCAATTTTGATAATGGCATGTATCATTTTCTGGTCAAAGACAAAATTTTTAAAAGAAATCCGTATGAGCTGATCTGATTTTGTAAGAAGAATCAGTCCAATGAGAGCGCAGGGGATTTTTGCTATAAGTGTGGCAAATGCTGCGCCTCCGATTCCAAAGTGGAACACAATGAGGAAAAGAGGATCTAATATCAGATTGATGATGATGCCAAGCAGATTGAGAAGCATGGGTTTTATCGTGTCCCCCTGCGCCTGTTTCACGGCTGTGAATAAATTGATCATGAACAGAAATGGCATATCAAGAACCACAATTCTTAAATAAGTAAGACCGTACTCATAGACCACTCCCCTGGCACCGAGCCAGGTGACTAATGCCGGGGATATCAGCCAGCACAGTAATGCACAGATGAGGGAGAAACCAAGGGACGTAATACAGATATGATTTGCCATTTTGTTTGCCTGTTCATCTTTTCTGGCACCAAGGTATTGCGATATAAGAATTGCACCTGCGGTTGTTATGCCGCTGCCAAAACTGTTAAGGATATTTTGAAATGGTGATACGAGTGTTATGGCAGACTGGTTTTCAGTTCCGATCTGTCCAAGCCAGAATGTGTCCGTAAGATTATACATCGACTGGATAAAACTATTGATCATGACAGGAACGGCGAGCATAAGGATTGTCTGGGACAGGTTTCCATTTAGAATCATATTTCGTTTATTTTCAGATATTTGTTTTGGCATAGGATCTCCTTGTGGATTTATAAAATATGTTGACAGGTTGTATTCATATGGTTCATAATATGACAAAAAAACAGTATATTCCTTGAAAAAAATGATAAAAACACATAAAAGTACAGAAAAATGGAGAATTATATGTTTCAGGATATGTCAAAAGATTTTGATATTAAGAAGATCAGAAGAAGTAATACGATATCTGAAAGTAACTGCGAGCCACATGTACATCCATTTCATGAAATTTTTTATCTTTCCAGTGGAGAGTGCACCAGCTTTATTGATCACAATATCTATAAGTTTGGAAAAGGTGATCTTGTAATCGTTCCGGGTGGCTGTCTGCATAAGACAGTATATACCGGGAAAGGAATTCATGAAAGGATTGTTATCAGTTTCCGGCAGGAGATTACGGATTGGATCAAAGAACAGATCGGAGCGGAATATCTTAAGAACTGTATGGTTCCGGGGGTAATCAATATACCGGAAAAACGCAGAAACTATGTGGATTCCCTGCTGGATAAGTTAATGTTTGAAAATGATACGCCGGACATATTATCAACGGCATTTATAAAAGCAGGACTGGTTGAACTTTTGCTGTTTATCATAAGATGCAAGGAGTATGAGGACAATGTTATAAAAGAGATTGATGTTGATAACCGAAAAATCCAGGAAGTTGCAACATATATTTTTGAACATTATACAGAAAATATTTTGATGGAAGATGTGGCAGATAAATTTGACATGAGTAAGTCATTTTTGTCTAAGAGATTTAAGACAGCGACGGGGTTCGGGTTTAAAGAATATATTATTAATCTCCGGATACAGAATGCATGCAGGCTGCTGCTGGAAACGAATAAATCTATCACAGATATTGCTTTTGAATGTGGATTTAATGACAGTAACTATTTTGGGGATTCATTTCGAAAGATAAAAGGTATATCACCACGCAAATACAGAAAAAATGAAACATTTTAGTTTGGGATACAAAAGAAGCCTTCATAAAAAGAAGGCTTCTTTTGTCAGGTAAAGACAGGCAGGGAGGTTAGCCCATCGTTACTTCTACATTTACATCTTTCTTCTCAGCCGAGAATGGAATCGTAGTTCCCTCTACCGGCTGTCCATCCACGATCATGGAAAGCACACCTTTTTCCACATGATTTGGATTCTTTACGGTGATATGGTAGCTGACACCGCGGAAATCACGTTTGGCGGTAAAACCATCTAATTTGGATGGAATACAAGGATCAACAGTCAGACCATCATAATCCGGGCGGATACCAAGGATAAACTGGGAAACATTGAGGAAGGTCCATGCGGCGGTTCCTGTCAGCCAGCTGTTCTTTGCCTCACCGAAGTTCGGGGCGTCTTTTCCGGCAATCATCTGGGAGTATACATAAGGCTCTGTGCGGTGGATCTCGCTGATATCCTCAATGTATGCAGGACAGGTTCTTGTATATACCTGCCAGGCACGGTTGCCTCTGCCAATTACAGTCTCCGCGATAGAGATCCATGGGTTGTTGTGACAGAAGATACCTGCGTTTTCTTTGTATCCTGGTGGATAAGAAGAAATCTCACCAAGTTCCACATGATATCTGTGGTAAGGCGGCTGTAACAGTACGATACCGTATTTCGTGTCGAGATATTTTTCGACGGATTCCATTGCCTTTAAGCAGCAGCCTTCCTCTAAACCAATCTCAGCCATAACACAGAAGCCCTGTGGCTCAATAAAGATCTTGCCATCTTCGCATTCTTTTGAACCGATCTTATTTTTGTAATGATCGTAAGCACGCAGATACCATTCGCCATCCCAGCCGGCATCCATAACGGTTTTTTCCATCTCTGCGATTGCTTTCTCTGCAAGTTCTGCTTCCTCCGTCATGCCCTGATGGCGGCAGATTGCTGCATAATCTTTTCCGTAGCGGACAAACATACCTGCGATAAATACGGATTCAGCATTCGGGCCTTCGGAAGGACCAAAAGTCTGGAAAGATTCACCCGGCTCAGTCGAGAAGCAGTTTAAGTTGAGACAGTCGTTCCAGTCGGCACGTCCGATCAGCGGTAAATTGTGCGGTCCCAGATGTTCCATTGTATAATGGAAGGAACGGCGCAAATGCTCCATGAAAGTGGTTGCTTTGGAAGCATCGCTGTCATATGGTGTCATCTCGTCGAGAATTGAGTAATCGCCGGTCTCTTTGATATAAGCTGCAGTTCCGGCGATCAGCCATAACGGATCATCGTTAAAGCCGCTTCCGATGTCAGAGTTGCCTTTTTTGGTGAGCGGCTGATACTGATGATAAGCACTTCCGTCCTCGAACTGGGTAGCTGCGATATCTAAGATACGCTCTCTCGCACGGTCAGGGATCAGATGTACGAAACCGAGCAGATCCTGACAGGAATCACGGAATCCCATGCCACGGCCGATACCGGACTCAAAGTAAGATGCGGAACGGCTCATGTTAAAGGTAACCATACACTGATACTGGTGCCAGATGTTTACCATACGGTCTAATTTCTCCTCACTGGAAGAAATGGTAAAATGGGACAGCAGTTCGTTCCAGTAATCTTTTAATTTGACGAGTGCTGCGTCTGCTTTTTCTGCGGTATCAAAACGGGAGAGAAGTTCATCGGCACGTTTGCGGTTGATGACTCCATCCTCAGCACGTCCAACCCATTTTTCCTCTACCGGATTCTCAACATAACCAAGTACGAAAACGTAGGTCTTTGTCTCGCCCGGAGCAAGAGATACTTCAAGGTGGTGGGAACCGATCGGTGCCCAGCCGCTTGCAACAGAATTCTTTGAAGTTCCGTTTACAACAACTTCCGGAGCAGAGTTTTCACCGTAAGCGCCTAAGAACGAGTCACGGTCTGTATCAAAACCGGCGATCGGAGCGTTGACAGCGTAAACAGCGTAATGATTTCTGCGCTCTCTGTATTCGGTCTTATGATAAAGAGCAGAACCGTGGATCTCAACCTCACCGGTGGAGAAGTTACGCTGGAAGTTGGTCATATCGTCCATTGCATTCCACAGACAGAACTCTACATATGAGAAAACAGAAAAATTACGGGTTTCATTGCTCTCATTGGTAAGGGAGAGTTTGCCGACTTCACATGTCTCACCGACCGGAACAAAAGAGGTAAGCTCTGCGGTCAGTTTATTTTTGGTTCCTTTAAATACGGAATAACCCATACCGTGACGGCAGCTGTAAGCATCCAGTTCTGTTTTGGAAGGCATCCAGCCCGGATTCCAGATCGTGTCACCATCTTTAATATAGTAGTAATGTCCATTGGAATCGAGCGGTACATTATTATAGCGGTATCTGGTCAGGCGGAGTAACTTTGCATCTTTGTAGAAACTGTAACCGCCGCAGGTGTTTGAGATCAGAGAAAAGAAGTTCTCGGAACCAAGGTAGTTGATCCATGGCAGTGGTGTTTTTGGAGATGTGATGACATATTCTTTGTTGGTGTCATCGAAATAACCGAATTTCATAATAAAATCCTCCATATACATAAATATTGATAAGTAACGATTTCGAAAACGATTAAGTTTTCATTCTTTAATAAAAAGTATATATTCAGAAAGAATAAAAATCAATATAAAACATTGAAAACAGGCAAATATAGCAGATTAAACAAAAAAAATATACTTTTATGGATGAAAGCGACAATAGCTATTTTCTGATGAATAATTAAAATATTTTACGAAAACGTATAAGAAGTAGATACAAAGTACTGAGATTACAGATAATTGGTCTAATATTTAATGTAAAAATGCACAAAAACTACTACAAAAAAGTGTAAAAAGCGACGAATTGCCAAAAATCAGTTGCAATTTGCTTATGGATGACATATAGTAAAAGTACGAAAACGATTAAGAAATATTTCAGAAACAGGATTTCGTTTTCGAAGAGAAGCTGGAGGTTTCCATGGTATCATTAAAAACGATTGCAGAGAAATGTGGAGTATCTACTGCCACCGTAAGCAAGGCTTTAAATGACCAGAGAGATATCAGCGAAGAGACAAAGAGCCGTGTCAGAAAGACAGCAGAAGCACTTGGGTATTTTCCAAATGCGGCGGCGAGAGCTCTAAAGACAAACCGTTCCTATAATATAGGAGTTCTCTTTGAAGAAGAGGCGGGAAGCGGTTTGACACATGAGTATTTTTCCGGAGTGCTGAATGGATTAAAAGTTCAGTCGGAGAAACAGGGATATGACATTACATTTATCAATACCTGTTTTGAAAATCGCAAGATGTCCTATTATGAACATTGCAGATACCGGAATTTTGAAGGAGTTGCAATCGTCTGTGCCGATTTCAATGACCCGGATGTCTTAGAACTGATGAATAGTGACCTGCCGGTCGTTACGATTGATTATGTACATCATAACTGTACGGCAGTCAGTTCCAACAATATTCAGGGTATGGAAGATCTTGTAAAATATATATACGGGCAGGGACATCGGAAAATTGCATATATTCATGGGCAGCAGGCTTCTTACGTTACGAAAGACCGGCTGGCAAGTTTCTACCGGACGGTGGATGAACTTGGTCTGAAGATTCCGGATGAATACATCCGGACAGCAGATTACTTAGAGACCAGGGAGGCAGCAAAACAGACAAAAGAGCTGCTCAATTTAGAAGATCCGCCAACCTGTATCATTTATCCGGATGACACCTCTTTAATAGGAGGAAGGAATGTCATCATAGAGATGGGACTTCGGATTCCGCAGGATATTTCGATTGCAGGATATGACGGAACGAGGATGTCGCAGTTGTTACATCCTCAGCTTACGACGATCAGACAGGACACAGAGCTGATCGGGAGTGAGGCAGCCAAGCGGCTGATTGGCTCCATTGAGAAACCGAGAACAACTCTCGTAGAGAGAGTCGTTATAGAAGGGATCTTAGTTGCAGGTAAATCCGTTGGACGCATTTAAATGTAGTTGCAGCTACATGCAGATGACGCTTTTACAGAAGTTTATACAAAAGAGCAGCAAAAGATTCTGAACTATCTGCTTTACAAGCAGCAAAACAACAAAAACAATGGTCAAAAGACCACATATTAAGGAGGAGGGTTTTCTATGAAGAAGAAAATCGTTAGCACATTATTATGTACAGCAATGCTTGTAACCATGATGGCAGGATGCGGCGGTAATAACGCAGCAAACACCAGCACAAACAGTGGAAACAGCAGCTCGGCAGATACGGGCAGCAGTGACGCCGCAGCCACAGATGAGGCAGCTCCGGCGACCGAAGCTGCAGCTTCAGATGCGAGTGCTTCCGATGAAGGAAAAGTACTTAACATCTACTGCTGGAACGAAGAGTTCAAGAGCCGTGTTACAGATCATTATCCTGGATATACAGAGGTGGATGCAACCACAGGTACGATCGGTGATGTAACTGTAAAATGGAACATTACACCGAATGATGACAATGCATATCAGAACAACCTGGACGCAACCTTATTAAAACAGGCCGATGCAGCAGCAGATGACAAGATTGATATCTTTTTAGTAGAAGCTGATTATGCATTGAAATATGTAGATACCGATTACACAATGGCAGTATCTGATCTTGGAATTACTGATTCAGATCTTTCCAAACAGTATCAGTACACCAAAGATGTTGTTACAGATTCTAACGGCGTATTAAAAGGTGTTTCATGGCAGGGCTGTCCTGGCGTATTATTCTATAACAGAGATGCAGCAAAAGC
>OKWE01000238.1_pt1 | contig 64534 bp, 57 predicted proteins | sample 1607051 | NCBI WGS metagenome assembly OKWE01 (sample SAMN04414079, study PRJEB24778) | human gut metagenome | material: faecal | host: Homo sapiens | reverse complement strand
TTTTCGCTCAATTGGCTTCATTTCTGAATCGAAGTAAGTTTAACCGCATAGTCACTGGAAAATCCAGTGTAAGCTGCCCCCTAAAACCAAGTGATTCTACCCCCTTAAAACATTCAACAATGCCCCCTTAAAAAGTCTTGACCGATGGGGTTATTATTATTTTAGTTTATTTCCCTCTGTATGCAGCCATTTTACGGACACTTTCTCCTGTCAGCTCAATCCGGTGCGCCGTATGTATAATACGATCCATAATGGCATCTGCTACTGTAGGGTCTCCGATTGCATCATACCAATTGTCCGTTGGCAGTTGCGAGGTGATGATGATGGACTTGCGCCCATGTCGGTCCTCTATTATATCGAGCAGGATGGGGCGTTCCTTGGCATCAAGGTTCACAAGGAAGAGGTCATCCAATATGAGCAGCGTGCTCCGTTCGATTCTCTTGAGTTCCGATTCCAGTGTGCCTTTTACTTTTGCCACCTTAAGCGTACCCATAAGTTTCGGAGCATTCGCATAATATGTCCGTATGCCCTTCTTGCAGGCTTCATACCCCATTGCTGTGGCAAGGAAGCTCTTCCCGGTACCGGATGACCCTGTGATGAAGAGGTTCTGTCCCTTGCGGATGAACTCCAGCGATGCAAGCCGCTCCATCTGATTGCGGTCAAGGCCACGCGGGATTGCATAGTCTATCTGCTCGAGGCAGGCCTTGTAGCGGAACGCCGCCCCGCGTATAAGGCGTTGGATGGCTGCATTGGCACGGTAGTCCCATTCCCTGGCAAGTAACATGTGCAGGAAAGAGTCGATTGTCATTGTTTCTGCCATAGTGGAGGTCAGGCTTTCAGTGAAGGCGGCGGCCATGCCGTGCAGCTTCATACGGTTCATCAGTTCGATTGTCAACGTGTTGCGGTCTTTTTCGACAGCTATCGGTGCGGTAAGATTATTTGTTTCCATTGTTGTCTCTATTTAAATGTTTTAATTGTGCGAAGTAGGCTGCTCCGCGGATGTTTTTGTGGATAGATGTTACGGGGACCTCATCGTCGATGTCGTCTTTTGACAGGAAGTCTGCATCATCCCCGCGTTCAAGGATCCGCCTTATCTCCTGATATCCGTATAGGCGCAGTTGCGTGGCGCATGCGCTTGCCGCCACCAACCGTTCCAGCCCGAAGGTCTTCTCCAACGCCATGATGCCTCTGCATGAACGGAACGCCGCGGGAGGATACTTCTTGAGTTCCGCCACCTTGCGCAGATACAGCAGCAGGACGTTATCTGTCTGGCCGGCCCGTTCGTAAATCTGTTCCAGATCCTTTTCATAACTTCCATGACGTCCGGGCAGTCCGTGGGCATCCTTGGTCGTATAGGAGTATGGCGTGTCATCGCGCTGGTGTGTGGTCACCAGACGCAGGCCATGATATATTTCCAGCGTGTCCGCATCATAGACAATCTCGACACGTTTGCCTATATACTCTTTCGGTACGCTGTAATGGTGAAGCCTGAAGGTGACATAGCCGTTACGCATTACTGTTGCGGAGCGTCGCTCTTTCATCTGATGGCGTATGGCGGGAAGCGGGCGGAGGCAGTCGGACTCAATCTGCTCGAACTGTTCCCGTCTGGACTGGGGACGCCCGCTCATCCTGCGTCCGTTGAAGGCCGAGAGCGATTCGGATATGGCCGCATTCAGAGACTCCAGCGAGTGGAATACAAGACCCTCGATGTCAGCGTAGACGGATCGGTAAAGCAGCTTCACGGCATTCTCCACCAAGGCCTTGTCCTTTGGATGACGTACCCGTGTGGGGTATACGGTACATCCGTAGTGTTCGGCAAATGCCGCAAACTCCTCGTTGATTACCGGCTCGTTACGGTCGCTGCGGGTTACCGCCGATTTGAGGTTGTCTGGTACGATCGCCATCGGAACCCCGCCGTAAAAATGAAGCGCGTTCTCACACGCCTTAATCAAGTCCTGCCTTGACTGGGACCAGACCGCCTCACAATAGGTATAGTGGCTGCACGGAAGTATGGCCACGAACACTTCAACGCTGCGACATTCACCGCTTTCACTGTCAACGACTTCCAGTTTGTCACCGGCGAAGTCGATATACATCTGGTCTCCGGCATAATGCTCGACATGGCCTACGACATGTGTCACCATACGGTAACGCATGAGATAGTTGCCGAAACTGGCATGTCTGTATCCGTCAGGATGGGTCTCGCGGTACTCTTCGTACAGGGTTTTCACTGTTACGCCTCGGCGGCTAAGCCGGGCAGCATACTCAGGAAGGAGTGCCTCAAGCTCAAGCTGGCGTTGTGACGGTTCCCTGTTACGGCCAACACCTTCAGAGAACATTTCCTGGATGCGAGCGGAAGGCATGGCGGCCAACTCCTTTATCGGTATACCACACTCTTGAAACAGGCGCACATATCTGCGCACCGTGTTGCGGGAAAGCTCAAAGCTCCTGCTTATCTGCTTTATCCCCATCCCCAATGCGTAACATTGGAGGATGTTTGCTATCTTTGTTGTCATAGTAGAAATGATTTTATCCCACCGGTCAAGACGGGAATCAAATCTACGAAAAATCCCCTGCCGGGCATTGCCAAGCAGGGGTATTTTTATATTGGAATCAAGGGGGTAGGATTATTTTAGCACAAGGGGGCAGAATCGCTTGGTTTTAGGGGGCAGCTTACACTGGATTTTCCACTGCGGTCGTCATGGCTTCGCAACATTAGCTTTGAGCAAGGGGATGCCCATTGAAAGCGTAAGCCGTGTGTTGGGACATACGAATATAGTCACGACCCAACTCTACGCAAAGATAACCACGCAGAAGCTCGACAACGACCTGACCATGTTCGGCGACAAACTGAGTAAGACGTTTAACGGAATAACGATGTCATGAGTATGAGAAGAAACAGCATAACAGTGAATGAATCCGGCAATATCATCATGCCGGAGAATGTCTCAAACATTTGGATGAGCGAGCCGGAATTGGTGGAACTGTTCGGAGTAATTGCTCCGACACTTCGTTCTGCCATCAGAAACATCTATAACAGTGGAGCATTAAAAGAATACGAGGTACAGAAGTATGTTCGGCAGGAGAACGGGTATCATGCCGATGTGTTCAGCTTTCCGATGATAGTCGCACTTGCTTTCCGCATTGACAGCTTCGGTGCGGAACAGGTGCGCAATGCCATATTTAAAAGGCTGTACTTACGAAAAGAGAAAACAAATATCTTCTTTTCGCTGGGTATAAATGGTTGGGATATGTCTAATTATCAGGCATAAGTTCTAATGATATGACGACATGAAGTAGTGAGACCTATGCGTATTCCCATTGCCAACAATGTATTTATACGAGTATGTGAATAGGTGTATTGCCATTCATACGTACGATTACGACAAACCCGAAGAAAAATCCATTAGAATGGCATTTCTTCGGGCTTTTGTTGTATGTCATAAAGCCAAATCCAAGAAAATCTTACGTGAGGTATGCGTGAGTTGTTAATCCGTTCTGCGCTAATTGCCGAGTTTTGCACTGATTAAACAAAAAAATGAAGTGCTAATGAAACAAGGCAACTTTGAAAATGAGGAGTTTATCCGTGTGGGTACTACCCTCTACAAGTTAGTGAACCAGCCCCGTCTGAACGGAGGCTATGTGAAGAAGCGCATCGTGTGGAACAACGAAACACTGCGGCAGGACTACGGCAAGGACTATCTCGCCACCGTGCCGAAGTACGACGGCTTCTGCACCGTCCCCGACCATGTGGACTACCGTCCCGTGGTGGACAAGTTCCTGAACCTCTACGAGCCGATAGGACACCGTCCGCAACAAGGCGAGTTTCCCTGTATCCGGTCATTGGTGCGCCATATCTTCGGTGAACAGTATGAATTGGGCATGGACTATCTTCAATTGCTCTACCTGCAACCCGTGCAGAAACTGCCTATCCTGCTGTTGGTATCAGAAGAACGCAACACGGGCAAGAGTACATTCCTGAACTTCCTGAAAGCTGTGTTTCAAAACAATGTCACTTTCAATACCAACGAGGACTTCCGCAGCCAGTTCAATTCCGACTGGGCAGGAAAACTGCTCATCGTGGTGGACGAGGTATTGCTCAACCGCAGGGAGGACAGCGAGCGGTTGAAGAACCTCAGCACCACACTTTCCTACAAGGTGGAAGCCAAAGGCAAAGACCGTGACGAGATAGCGTTCTTTGCCAAGTTCGTGCTATGCTCCAACAACGAGTATCTGCCTGTTATCATTGATGCAGGTGAAACACGCTATTGGGTGCGCAAGATAGACCGTCTGCAATCCGATGACACAGACTTCCTGCAAAAGCTGAAAGCTGAGATACCTGCCTTTCTGTATTACCTGCAATACAGACAACTTTCCACCGAAAAGGAAAGCCGTATGTGGTTTGCGCCCTCTTTGCTGCATACCGAAGCCTTGCAGAAGATTATCCGCAGCAACCGCAACCGATTGGAGATAGAGATGTGCGAACTTATCCTTGACATTATGGAAAGTGTCGGCACGGACACATTCTCGTTCTGCCACAACGACATTCTTCTTTTGCTGGTACATTCGCAGGTAAAGGTGGAGAAGCACCAAGTCAGAAAGGTATTGCAGGAATGTTGGAAACTTACTCCTGCCTCTAACGGGCTTACATATACCACTTACCAATTCAATTACAATCGGGAGTGCCGATATGAGCCGATAAAAAGAGTCGGTCGTTTCTACACCGTCACAAGGGAACAACTTGAATCCCTGTAATACTATTCTTTTTTTGTTGAATTGATGAATAATGATATAACCATACTGATAATAAACAGCATACACTCTCAACAAATTCTCAACAATCGAAAAGAAAAGTTGAGAGGGAAACAGCATCAGTTTGTTGGATTCTCTATTTGTGAGTGGTTTGTTGAGAAGATGTTGAGAATATAAAGCATTAACGTATAGGACAATACATATCTCATTCATCAAATCAACGTTTTTACAGTCATCATCAAATCCATAGAAATTATATCATGAACATCCAAGAAGCAAAACAAATCAAAATTGCGGACTATCTGCAAAGTTTGGGTTATTCGCCCGTAAAGCAACAGGGAAACTGCCTGTGGTATAAATCCCCGTTCCGTCAGGAAACGGAAGCCTCGTTCAAGGTGAACACCGACCGCAACCTGTGGTTCGATTATGGACTGGGAAGAGGTGGTAACATCATCGCACTTGCAGGGGTACTGTACGCATCCGACCATGTGCCTTATCTGCTTGGCAAGATAGCGGAACAGGCACCACACATCCGTCCCATATCTTTCTCTTTTCGCCAGCAGGCATCCGAACCGAGTTTCCAACATTTGGAGGTGGGCGAACTCACCCATCCGGCATTGCTCCGATACTTGCAGGAACGGGGCATAAACATCGCTTTGGCAAAGGCGCAATGTAAAGAGCTCCACTTCACCCATAACGGCAAGCCCTATTTCGCCATCGGTTTTCCGAATGTGGCGGGAGGATTTGAAGTGCGTAACCGTTTTTTCAAAGGCTGTGTCGCACCCAAAGACATCAGCCATATTCGGCAACAGGGAGAAGCGAGAGAGAAATGCCTTGTATTCGAGGGCATGATGGACTATCTTTCATTCCTCACGTTGCGGAAGAGGAACTGCTCGAACTTGCCCGACCTTGACAGGCAGGATTACGTCATCCTCAATTCGACCGCCAATGTTTCCAAAGCTATAGATGTGCTGCACGGGTATGGACGTATCCACTGCATGCTCGACAATGACGAGGCGGGAAGAAAGGCGTATCGGGAATTGGAAAGGAAGTTCGCCGGACGCATCCGCGACTTCTCCGACAACTACAAAGGGCATAAAGACCTGAACGATTACCTGCGTGGAATCCGGCAGAAATTAGCCGTTAGTCCACCGCCAAGAACTATCGTAAAACCCAAGAAGAAAGGGTTGGGATTATGACATCCCGAATGAGAAAAACGGGAGATGCCCGAAACTCATTCCTTAAGGATTGGGAGGTAGCAAGTTTGTGTTTCGGGTGTACCGAAACCGCTTGCCACCCACCATCCAAATTGCAGGAGGTGGCATCCCGTCGGTCTATACAGTTGAATCAGTAACCGAATTAAAAGGAATAAAATATGGAACAGACAAAGGAACACAAGGAACGCAACAAGGGAGGTCGCCCCAAGAAGGAAGCAACCGAGAAACTGAAATACCGTATCGCAGTGAAAATGACGGCAGCCGACTACTTCCGCCTGCTGACACGATCGCATGAGGCGGGCGTATCACCAAGCGAGTACATGAGGGAATGTTTCCGTAACGGTCATGTGAAAGAACGGCTGTCGGAGGAACATGCCGGATACATCCGCCAACTCTGCGGCATGGCTAACAATCTCAACCAGCTTGCGCGTAAGGCAAACGCCGGAGGCTTCCACGATGAACGGTGGGACTGCAAGGTGGCAGTGGCAAGGATTCATGAACTTATAACCAAGATAGGGATATGATGGCGAAAATCGTAAAAGGAAGCGACTTCAAGGGTGCGGTGGATTACATCATCGACAAGAAGAAGGATACGCAGATAGTAGCAAGCGAAGGCTTGTTTATGGAAAATCTGGAAACTATCGCCATGAGTTTCAATGCCCAGTCACGGATGAACGATAAGGTGACAAAACCTGTCGGACATATCGCGTTGAGTTTTTCCAAAGAGGATGAGTTACGGCTGACGAACCGTATCATGGCAGGCATCGCGCTTGAATATATGGAACGGATGGGAATCAAGAATACGCAGTTCTTCATCGCCCAGCATTTCGACAAGGAGCATCCACACGTGCATATTGCTTTCAACCGCATAGACAACAACGGCAATACCATATCGGACAGGCACGAGCGTCTGCGCAGTACCCGCATCTGCAAGGAATTGACCTTGAAATACGGCTTGCATATGGCTGGCGGAAAGGACAATGTCAAACGCAACCGCCTGAAAGAGCCAGACAGGACGAAATATGCGCTTTACGACATCATCAAAATGGAAGTCGGCAGATGCGGCAACTGGAACGTGCTTATCGCCAACCTGAAACGGCAGGGAGTGGAAGTACATTTCAAGCATAAGGGGCAGACCAGCGAGGTGCAGGGTGTTGTATTCTCCATGAATGGCTACCATTTCAACGGCTCCAAAGTGGACAGGCGTTTCAGTTATTCCAAGATTGACGCGGCTTTGCAGCACAACAGATGCAGGGAACGTATGGGAATAACAGCCGGAATATATGAAACGGCTACACCAAGCGCACCGTCCGGCACGGCACAAAGCGAGTTGTTCAACGGCTCTTGGGGATTGCTAAAAAGCAGTGGCTCATCTTATAACGCTGCTGATGCGGAAGCCAATCAGGAAATGGTGGATATACTTCGCAGAAGGAAGAAAGTTAAGCGCAAGAGAGGTGTTGGGTTCTAATATTCTGTACTAATCCAATTCTCACGACACTTGCGCTCTATATTCATTCGGAGTGTAACCTACCTCTTTCTTGAACAGTCGGGTAAAATGTTGCGGGTACTGAAAACCGAGATTATAGGCGATTTCATTAACGGTGTCGTCTGTAGATGCAAGTTCCGTCTTGGCTATTTCAATAGACTTGTCATGAATGAAATGCAGGGCGGTTGAACCTGTTTCTTTTTTCAATAAATCACTGAAATAGTTGGGCGAGAGGCAGAGCTTGTCTGCACAATACTGTACAGTGGGCAAGCCTATCCGTTTAGCAGCCCCATCATGGAAGTATTCGTCAAGTAACCGCTCAAATCTTGCGAGGATGTCTCGGTTTTGGTTGTCGCGTGTGATGAACTGGCGGTCATAGAAACGTGTGCAGTAATCAAGGAACGTCTTGATGCTGTCTGTGATGAGGTTCTTGCTGTGACGGTGTATCGGATGGTTCAATTCATATTGAATCTTGTGGAAGCAATCCATGATGATTTGCCGTTCTTCCACACTAAGGTGCAATGCCTCGTTTGTCTCGTAGGAAAAGAACGAATATTCACGCATTATCCGCCCGAGAGGTGTATTCCGCAGCAGGTCGGGATGGAACATAAGCAGGTAGCCATCTGGTTGGAACTGCATGCCGTCATCTTCCGCACCGAACACCTGTCCGGGCGCGATAAATATCAGTGTGCATAATTATTCCTAAGTCTGTGAAACCGGAACGCATGAAGCAGAATCTCGACATATTAGACTTCACCCTGTCGGCCGACGACATGGCACGGATAAAGACGCTGGATACCGACAAGCCTTTCTTACTCGGCTCGCACGAAGATCCAGAAATCGTAAAATGGTTCATGCAGTACAAAAACGCCTGAACATCAACAACCATATTTCGATAGCCGCTATCGACTATATTAAGAAGTTATTCGTATATGCCTTTATTGTAATCCGTCATGTACTGAGTAAATGTTTTGCCTGTTTGCTGTTTGAAGAAGCGCATGAGATGGCTCGGATCAGAGAAATTGAAATCATCCGCCATTTCACTGACAGTGCGGTTGGAGAATAGCAATTCGTTCTTCAGTTCCTCAAGCAGACGTTGTTTTATCAAATGGGTAGCTGATACTCCGAATTGGGCTTTTACTGAGTTATTGAGTGTGATGCGACTGACATGAAGCATGTCTGCATATTCCTGCACCCGCTGGTGGGTGCGGATATTCTGTTCCAACAAGTCCTTGAACCGAAAAGCGAAATTGTTTTTAGCAATTTCAGCGGGCAAGCAATAGGCGGCAGCGTATGTACGATTGATAATCAGCAAAAGATAATATAGTAAGGAAACAATGATATTGTACGTATCGGACACTGGATTCATCAGCTCATACTTAATCTTTCCGAGCAGCCGCATATATTCCTTCATTTCGTCATGTGTGGCATTGATGTAAGGCGGCGTATCTGTCTGGTAACAATACAAAAGGCGAAAAACGAAGAACTTGTCGGCGATAAAAGTACGCATGAAATCTTCGCGGAATATAAGGAACGTGTAATCCAACGCCGTCTCATCTACATGCCACTCTTGTTGCTGATGGGGTGAAAGCAGGAGAACCATGCCGTCGCGCAGTTCAATCTTGCGGAAGTTCAGTAGCAAATATCCGTTTGCCTTACGGAAAAAGTAGAAGCTGAAGAAGTCTGTCTTAAACCGCTTGTTTTCTGTCAGCACAAGTCCGATGTCCTTGTTTATGGCAGTATTGATGTAAAAATCCACGCCGCAGCGTGTCTTGTTGAACGGTACGCTGACCAGTCGATCAGGGTTGATTATCTCGTCCATATCCTTGTCGTTTTTGCAAAGATAATAATTTCATTTATCAAAATGGCATAATTACCGTTTTTTCAGGCATAGATGTTTCGCCGGATTCTTCCGAACTTTGCACCCGTAATCAATAACAAGACATATAGTCATGAAAAAGACATCCACAGTACAATTGGTGCGCAATGCCACCTTGAAAATCAGGTATGCGGGACACACCATGCTAATTGACCCCGTTTTAGCCGACAAAGGCACTTTGATATCGGCCCTCGGTGTGAATAAAACACCGAGGGTACACCTCACCATTCCTATTCAGGATATTATCGGAGGCGTGGACATGGTGCTCCTGACCCACAATCACATCGACCATTACGAGCCGAGTGTCCCCACACATTTGCCCAAAGAAATTCCTTTCTACGTTCAGCCCCAGGACGCGGACGCCATCAGAAACGACGGATTTACAAATGTGATACCCATCGAAGAAATAAAAACAATAGACGGCATATCCATTTACCGCACGACCGGACATCATGGTTTCGGGCAGATCGGGCAGATGATGGGACCTGTATCAGGTTATGTGCTAAAAGCCGAGGGCTTCCCGACCGTTTATATAATGGGTGACTGCCGATGGGAAGCATGTATCCGAGACACCGTGGAACGGTTCAATCCTGACTATATCGTGGTAAACTCCGGAGGTGCAATCTTTCCCGAATTTTCCAAAACGGACGGTCCTATCATCCCCGACGAGAACGAAGTGATGCAGATACTTGACGAATTGCCTTCGCATATCAAGCTGATAGCCGTACACATGGATGCCATCGACCATTGCCAGACCACCCGTGCAATTCTGCGCAATGAGGCAACGCATCACGAAGCCGACATGAGCCGGCTGATTATCCCGGAGGACGGAGAAACAGTTGTGTTATGAGTGTCTGCATTAAATCCCTGATAAAAAACATGAACATAGTGGTAGGGTGCACTATAGGATGCCCTTACTGCTATGCCCGTAACAACTGCCGCCGTTTCCACATTACCGACGACTTTTCCGTGCCTGAATACATGGAACGAAAACTGCGCATCATCGATACGTCCCGTCCTCATGTGTGGCTCATGACAGGAATGAGCGATTTCTCCGATTGGAAGCCTGAATGGAACGCAGAAATTTTCGAGCGGATCAGCAGCAATCCCCAGCACGCCTATATCTTTCTGACGAAGCGCCCTGACAAAATCAGTTTCTCCTCTGACGACGAGAACGTATGGATGGGCGTGACCGTCACGCGCAGTTCCGAGAAAAGGAGGATTGATGATTTGAAAAAGAATATCAAAGCACGACACTACCATGTCACGTTTGAACCTCTCTTCGATGATATCGGCGAGATTGATTTCGAGGGAATTGACTGGATTGTCATAGGCACAGAGACCGGAAACCGAAAAGGAAAGTCATATTCGCGCCCCGAATGGGTGCTTAGCATTGCAGAACAGGCAAAGGCTCATGGCATACCGGTGTTCATGAAAGAGGATTTGCTGCCGATTATGGGCGACGAAAGAATGATTCAGGAATTGCCGGAACAATTTACCAGACGAATACAATGAATATGGATACAATAAAGGAAATAGATGTAAAGAGTGTAATGACCAAATCCTCTCTGCCGGTGGGAGGATATTCGGTCAACCCTTATGTAGGGTGTCCCCACGCCTGCAGGTATTGCTACGCATCGTTCATGAAACGGTTCACCGGGCACACCGAGCCGTGGGGTACGTTTTTAGATGTAAAAAACTGGAAGCCGATAACGAATCCTCATAAATACGACGGTGAACGTGTTGTAATAGGGTCTGTGACGGACGGTTACAATCCGTATGAAGAAGAATTCCACCGTACCCGAAGGCTGCTCGAAGAGCTGCGAGGAAGCGATGCCGAGATTATGATATGCACAAAGTCCGATCTTGTCCTTCGCGATCTCGACCTGTTGAAGAGTTTTCCCAAAGTGACTGTGTCATGGTCTGTCAATACGCTCGACGAGCAGTTCTGCGCAGATATGGACAACGCCGTAAGCATTGAACGCCGTCTGAAAGCGATGCGTCAGACATACGAGGCAGGTATCCGCACCGTATGCTTCGTCTCGCCCATATTCCCCAGAATAACAGACGTGAAGGCAATAATAGAGGAGGTAAAAGATTATGCTGATTTAATCTGGCTTGAAAACCTGAATTTACGCGGGCAGTTCAAAGGCGGGATAATGACGTATATCCGTGAGAAGTATCCTGACCTCATACCGCTTTACGAGGAAATTTACAATAAAAAAAGGCTTGAATACTGGCAGGCATTGGAGCAGGACATTTCAAATTACGCCAAGGAGCAGGGCTTCCCGTATCGTATAAACGATCTGCCATACGGACGCTCGGAAAAAGGCAAACCTGTCATCGTAAACTACTTCTACCACGAAAAAATACGATTGACAAAATGAGGCTATGCCGGACTGATGCAGAAAAGTTGTAGCGCGGATAAAAGCACCATGTATGTGGATAATATCCGGCAATCTTCCGAGCGTATGCGGGAGATGCTCAACACGCTGCTGGATTTCTTCCGTCTGGACAACGGCAAGGAGCAACCCAACCTTTCCCCTTGCAGGATTTCCGCAATCACGCATATTCTTGAAACGGAGTTCATGCCCATTGCCATGAACAAGGGGCTGACTTTGATAGTGGAGAGCCACACCGATGCGGTGGTTTTGACCGACAAGGAACGTATCCTGCAAATCGGCAACAACTTGTTGTCAAACGCCATCAAGTTCACGGATAACGGTAGTGTATCATTGGCAGCGGATTATGATAACGGTTTGCTGAAACTTATCGTTGAAGATACCGGTACGGGCATGACCGAAGATGAGCAACAACGAGTATTCGGTGCATTTGAACGTCTTTCAAATGCCGCCGCAAAAGACGGCTTCGGATTAGGATTGTCCATCGTGCAGCGTATTGTGGCGATGCTCGGTGGAACTATACACTTGGAAAGCGAGAAAGGCAAAGGGAGCCGCTTCACGGTGGAAATTCCCATGCAGACAGCCGAGGAACTGCCGGAACAGACAATTCAAGCGCAAATGCGCCATAATCATATCTGCCATGATGTGATTGCCATCGACAATGACGAGGTACTTCTCCTTATGTTGAAAGAAATGTATGCCCATGAAGGGATGCACTGCGATACCTGTACCAATGTTTCGGTACTGATGGAGCTGATACGAAAAAAGGAATACAGCCTGCTTCTGACGGATCTGAATATGCCTGAGATAAGCGGTTTTGAACTGCTGGAACTGTTGCGCTCATCCAATGTAGGCAACTCGAAGAGTATTCCCATAGTCGTGACAACCGCTTCGGGCAGTTGCAGCAAGGAGGAACTTATAGGGCGTGGATTTGCCGGATGCCTGTTCAAGCCGTTCTCCATATCCGAACTGATGGAGATTACGGATAAATGCGCATTAAGCAGCATATTGGATGAAAAGCCGGATTTTTCCACTCTGCTATCTTATGGCAATGAATCCGTCATGCTGGACAAACTGATAGCGGAAACCGAAAAGGAAATGCAGGCGGTCAAGGATGCAGAACAGCGTAAAGACCTCCAAGAACTGGACACACTTACACACCATCTGCGAAGTTCATGGCAGATTCTCCGTGCCGACCAGCCATTGAGGGAACTTTACGCCCAACTTCATGGAAGTGCCACTCCAGATGACGAAGCGATATGCAAAGCGGTGACCGGCTGTGCTGGATAAAGGTGCTGAAATTATCCGGCAGGCAAAAGAAGAAAGTAAAAATACGAAAATGGATAAAACAAGAATCATCGTGGTGGAGGACAATATCGTGTATTGCGAGTTTGTCTGCAACCTGCTGGCACGGGAAGGATTCCGTACCGTGCAGGCTTACCACCTCTCGACCGCGAAGAAACTTCTGCAACAAGCCTCAGACGGGGACATCGTGGTTTCTGACCTACGACTACCCGACGGTGACGGCATCGACCTATTACGATGGATGCGCAAGGAAGGCATGACACAACCGTTAATCATCATGACCAACTATGCCGAAGTGCATACGGCAGTCGAAAGTATGAAACTCGGCTCGCTGGACTATATCCCCAAGCAGCTTGTGGAGGATAAACTTATGCCTCTGCTTCATACCATCCTGAAAGAACGGAGTATCGGACGAAATCGTATGCCCGTTTTTGCCCGTGACAGTTCCGCCTTTCAGAAAATCATGCAACAGATAAGATTAGTTGCCCCTACTGATATGAGCGTGCTGATATTCGGAGAGAACGGCACGGGCAAGGAGCATATCGCCCACCATCTGCATGATAAGAGCAAAAGGGCAGGGAAACCGTTTGTGCCTGTGGACTGCGGTTCACTCTCCAAAGACCTTGCGCCCTCGGCATTCTTCGGACATGTCAAAGGCGCGTTTACGGGTGCGGACAGCACAAAGAAAGGATACTTCAATGAGGCAGAGGGTGGCACATTGTTCTTGGATGAGGTAGGCAATCTCGCATTGGAAACCCAGCAGATGTTACTCCGTGCCATACAGGAACGGAGATACCGCCCTATAGGTGACAAGACGGACAAGAGCTTCAATGTCCGCATCATCGCCGCCACCAACGAGGATCTGGAGAAAGCGGTCATTGAAAAACGTTTCCGACAGGATTTGCTGTACCGTTTGCACGACTTCGAGATAACTGTTCCGCCCTTGCGTGACTGTCAGGAGGACATCATGCCGTTGGCGGAGTTCTTCCGTGAGATTGCCAACAATGAATTGGAATGTAGCGTGACTGGGTTCGATGCGGAAGCCCGTAAGACATTGCTGACCCATCCGTGGCCGGGTAATGTCCGTGAGCTTCGGCAGAAGATAATGGGCGCGGTGTTGCAGGCACAGACGGGAGTTGTCATGAAAGAGCATCTGGAACTTGCCGTAACGAAACCGACCTCACCTGTCAGCTTCGCCTTGCGAAACGATGCGGAGGACAAGGAACGCATCTTACGCGCGTTGAAGCAGGCAAACGGAAACCGCAAGGTTGCCGCCGAATTGCTCGGAATCGGACGTACAACGCTGTATAGCAAGTTGGAAGAGTATGGATTAAAGTATAAATTTCAGCAATCATAGCCCGCAACTTGCCGAAAATAGAAGTAACGGTTAAACCGGATTATTCAGCGAAGATAAAAAACGTCCTGTGATAAAAATCATGGGACATTTTGATGTGTATCCGATTTTTATTGCTACTTTTGTACCAAGACGAGAGACATTGACAGCAACTCACAGCAGAACGTAGAAATAGACAGGGTTGCCAAATCATTACCTCATTTTTACCTTATCCTCAGAACTGCTTGCTAATAAAGTGGTTATAAAAATCTTCCAGAATTATGAAAAAATTGGAATTTTACGCATGAAATGCCGCTGGACATACGGAAGTGGACGTGTCCTGAGTGTGGTACACTCCACGACCGTGATGTAAATGCGGCGAAGAATATTTTGCGAGTAGGGACATCTACTCCGGTAAGAGACAATGTGAGTCTTGCCACGGCAAGCAGTTGTCGGTGACGACCGAATCCCGCTTCTTTAGGAGCGGGAGTATGTCAAATGTTCAGAACATGAACTGGGTTCAAAATACATAGGCTAAAGACAATTGCCAATACTTGTTGCGGGACTTGAAGACATTCCCGTCAAATATCTGGTCAATAGCATCATGCTTGTTCCCGAATCTGTAACGTGATGATTCAGTAAGACCGATATTGTAATAGCAGCTAAGAATAAGATGGTTCAACAGTTTGACACCACCGCCCAAATTCAACCCGACTTCAGTGGATCTCCATCCCATAGACGGCAAGTCTTTGTCCAGTACATCTACTGCTATATGAGCAAGTTCGCGTCCCCAGTTGTCTTTGTCTATTAAAAACGAGAAAGACGGGCCCAGCCCTAGAAACAGATCAAACATCGGAGATATACACATCTCCCACTTCACCTCAATCGGTATGTCTATACTCTGTGTTCGTATATCCGTACTCCGGCTGTTGCTGGTATTTGTCAACTTAACACCTCTCTGGGCATACAAGAGTGAAAAGTCAAAGGCAAAACCATAAAAACCGGTCTGGTACTGCAACATGGGGCCCACCTGGAATCCCGTCAGGCTTTCTTCCCTAATGTTGTCACGCACCCCACTAACTGATGCCTTATTGCCTAAAACACCACCCTTCACTCCAAAATGAAGGCCTTGGGCCAAGGTATCATTCACACCCACCCACATGAAGGTCAGTGCTACTAAAATGCTTGTTATCATTCTCATTTTCATCGAATTTTTTATGCAAATATATAATTCTTTACAAATGAAAAACGTCCTCCCTGGACGAATACTGATTTTAGCCCCAAAATACCACAAAACGAACCAAACGGGCGATCAGCCGATCGTAGCTTGTGCATTGATAAAATTGGGGTCCCGTACATTCACAAATCCAAATTGAGGCATACAGGTTTCTGCCCCGAATAATGAAGGTATATCGCGGCTTGAAACATGATTCTGGTGGACGACCGCCAATTTCGGTGGAATTTGGTGAATACAACCACTAAATTCGGTAATAATTAGAGGAACAGAAATTATTATGGACGATATATTTGGTTAATTGTGAATGATTTAGTATTTTTATTATTCAAAAATATCCAAAAGAATAACTATGAATATATTTACTGAACTTCCAATGAATGAAATTATACAAGGAATGTTGTTTATTCTTGAAATAATTGCAATAACAGTCCTGTTTTTCAGCATAGTCCATTGTGTTCAACTAACAACAAAAAGAACCTTTCTTAGAATAATAAGAATTACAATGATTCTACAGAACAATCACCAAAAGAATAACCATAAATTATTTGCGCCTAATAGTTACCATCATCCTCTCGCAAATTATATGTTCTTGCAATAGAATATCAAATTGTAAAGTTGATGTTGAACCTGACATTCAGGCATATAGTAAAGATTAACCATGTTTGGAAAGAGCCGTTATAAGATTCACGGCGTATTTATATACAAACAGTGAAGACAGCATAGAAAATAGGGCTGTACAAGATCATCTCTCTACTATTTTTAGCCACTCTCGTTGGGACACCTATTCTTTATCATAATGATTGCATGTGGATATAAAGGAGCTTGTAATTGATAGAAGCGAAAGAGATTCACTTAAGTTACAATAGTTATGAGCAAATCGATTGATATATTATATAGTTCACCGTTCCCTTCAACGAGAACAGGTGCATTGTTTAATGCCTTTTCGTATCCTACAAAAATCTCTCCTGAGGCAGAAGCGATTTTTATTGCATGCCATTCAAATATTGGTGATACAATATTTGATCCATTCGGAGGAAGCGGAACAACAGGAATTGCAACAATGTTGACCGATAGTCCAACAGAATCAATGCTTAAGAAAGTAAAAGAACTTGGACTGGAACCTATTTGGGGACCAAGAAAGGCTGTTGTATATGAGCTTAGTCCAGTGGGATGTTTGCTTGGTAGAGCCATGTGCTCGACTAAATCTGTTATTTTCAAAAAGTATACTGAAACTCTTTTGAAAGTAACATCTGACATATGCAATGAAGTCTATTCAATTGTAGATCCAGAAGGAAACATCGGATTGTTGCGTCATGCAATATGGAGCGATATTGTTGTTTGTCCACATTGTGGTATGGAAATTCCTTATGCACAATTAGCTGTCCAAGATAACCCTTTGACATTCAAAGAAGATTCACTATGTCCTCATTGTGGGGAAAGTGTTCATCTTGCAGATGCAGAGCGAGTAAAAGAAACTGTTAATGATCCATTACTGCATAGAGAGATTTCAGTAAAAAAACGCAGATTGTATAAGCTTTATGGAATAACAGGGAAAAAGAGATGGTCTCGTTATGCAACAGAGAATGACCAAACGAGCTATAACTCTACAATGGCAAACCGCGATATAACTTCTTCGCCTATTTACCCAATTAAATGGGGTGAACTGTATCGACAGGGTTATCATTATGGCATAACTCATCTGCATCACTTTTACACATCTAGGAATTGGTTTGTTTTTAACACACTATGGAGTCAAATATCCCAATATCCAGAAGATATCCGTGATGCACTCAAGATTTTTCTTCTTAGCTATAATTCTGCTCATTCTACATTAATGACACGAGTTGTGGCAAAGAAAAACAATCCAGACTTTGTTATCACTGGTGCACAACCTGGGGTTTTATATATCAGTGGACTTCCTGTCGAGAAGAATATTTTGTTTGGATTACAAAGGAAACTAAAGACTTTTGTTGAAGCCTTTGAAAAAATCGAATCTTCAAAAGGTGAAGTGCAATTTGTCAATGGTAGTAGCACAAATGTTCTTTTGGAGGATAACTCAGTTGATTACGTATTTACAGATCCTCCCTTTGGAGACTTTATTCCATATTCTGAAATCAACCAATTGAATGAAGCATGGATGGGCATTGTTACTGACGATGCAGAGGAAGCAATAATCAATCCAGCTCAAGGTAAAGCAATTGAAGAATATTCAAATTTAATGACCGCTGTGTTTGGACAGATTAGCAGAATCATGAAACCGGCAGCTTCTTGTACGCTGGTCTTTCATTCCGCAAAATCTGTAATTTGGAGGGCACTTGTCGATGCCTATAAGGAGGCTGGGCTGTCTTCTATCAAGGCTAGCATTTTAGACAAAGTGCAACCTTCGTTTAAGCAGACGAATTCAAGTGTTACGGTTAAAGGTGACCCTTTGATTCTTCTCAAAAAAGAGAACGAAAATGTTCAATATAATGAGTCATTTCAAGATGATAAGGAATTAGCTAAGTATTTAGTAGAACAAGCTCCAATGCCATATAACAAAGATGTGGCTGTCAAAACATTCTCTAAGTATATAATGATGTGTATAGAGCATAATTTTGTTATTACACTTGATGCTAAATATTTCTTTGAATATGCAAGTTGATAAGAAAAAACTACTTGGTCAATTTTTCTCAGGAAGTAAGATTGCCGATATGATTGAAACACTGGTTCCTTCACAAAGTGTTAACAGTGTAATAGACCCAATGTGTGGCATTGGCGATTTACTACAACCATATTGTAACGTCCATAGTGTTACTGGAATTGAGATTGATACACAATTGTTTGACACAATTTCCGAAAGAATTCCGTCTATTAACTGTATATGTGCCAATGCTTTTGCTGCGCAGACCCTTTCATGTTTAAATTACGAAGGCTATGATTTAGTTGTAGCCAATCCTCCGTATGTCCGTAAAGAACTTATTGGCAAAGCGGAAGAGACCAAATTTTCTCTTGCTGACATAACATGCAACTTACATTTCTTCGCAGATGAGTTTAACACATTAACTGCGAATGAAAAAGAAAGAGTACATAGAGCTATAGATGAAATATCTGGATTGGCAGATTTATCGATTCCATCATGGCTTCTATGTATGATGCTAGTTAATAAGACAGGACAGTTTGCAATTGTACTGCCTAATTCATGGCTTTCACGCGAATATTCGCAACCAGTATTAAGGTTGATTGATGAACTGTTTGAAGTCAAATATATCCTAAATGATGTAAGTGGAGTATGGTTCAAAGGGAATGCTTTGGTGAGAACTTCCATCATAATTGCCTCACGTCGATTTGCAAGCGAAACAAATACTATTATTGTGGATTTATATGAAAGCGCAATGAATGAGGAATCATTATTTGGTAATGTCACAAGCAATGCAAATTTCGCCAACTTCATATCAAAAGGTGACTCAATACCAAATGTATGCGAAATCAAACAACTTTCTACAAACACCATTTTTGGTGTGCAGACAGAAAAATTCAAAGAGTGTCTGAAATCTGTTTCTTCTGAAAACGAAGAATACGAATCTATGACTACACTGGAAGATGTTGGATTAAAGATTTCACAAGGCTTAAGAACAGGTGCAAATGGTTTTTTCTATTTGAAGCACGTAAGTGGAGATGTTTACCAATCGGATATTTCAGCTGCATTTATTCGTCACATGGATGGTATGTTTTTACCAGTTATCCAAGGGCAATCAGATTTGACGAATAGTTATACAGTTAAAGGAACACCTCCGACTGTATTATTGTATATTCAAAATTGTTTGACACAACAAGATTTTGATAACACAATAGAGGAACATAGAAATGGCTATGATCTTCTTCCTCAGGATATACAAGATTATATATCAGAAGCTAATTATCTAAAGATAAAAGGAACTTTAGTTCCGCAACTATCTTCTGTAAAAACGAATGTTAGCAAACCCTCAAAAGGCTTGCACAGATTCTGGTACATGATTCCTAAACTGAGAAGTCGGCATGTGGCAAAGGTATTTATTCCTCGCGTTAATAGTTATTCAGTATGTGCTTACAAAAGTGAGGTAAATAATGCTGCAATAGATGCAAATTTCTCAACAATTGATAATTCAAATATCGAATCTTGGACAAACAATGTTCTTATCGCTATTTTGAATTCGACTTGGTGTCAGATTCAATATGAGCAATTAGGAACAGTCATGGGTGGAGGTGCCTTAAAATTGGAAGCTGTCCAATTGAGAAAGGTAAAAATACCGAATTTTGCAGAACCGACATTAACAAAACTAAATAGATATGGAGAAGAATTGTGTCGTTCAAAGATTTCTGAGAGTTCGGAAATAATTAATAAAATTAACTTATGCTTGCTCATGTCATTTATAGATGACAAAGAACGGGCAAGACAGCTTTTAGCCGAATTAAAGCAAAAACTTCAACATTATAAAGAAGCAAGACAATGAGTTACATCTCTCAAACTAAAGAATTTATAGCCCAAGCAAAATCACTCATTGATAGTGGGGCTATTGAAGCAAGGGTAAGAGAAAACTTTGCATCATATCTGAGAACAATGTTCCCTCCTGATACTAAATGGGTGGATGATCGACCTCGTGTCCTAAAAAGCAATGGCAGGAAGAAGCAGGAAAAGAGAGGAGGTATTGGTATCTCCGAAGCCGCTAAATCGTTAGTTTTGCGGTAGTTCACTGACACATAGAACAGTCTCCGTTCTTCACCAAACGGATATTGATCACTCTGGGTAAGGACATAGTTCAGCACCGGATCGGCCCATTTGTCATCGGAGATGGCCCACAGCGCATAGCAGGTGCCGGCCTCGAAACAGGCCGCACGCGATGCCGGAGCCATGGCACACTCCTCGCCCATCAGCCTGAATACGGCTCCGACGTCCTTGGTGCAGCCGCACAGCTGCAACACGGCTCAGGCACAACAGGCAAAAGCCAGCAGGGTATTCTGTATTCTATTCATACGCTTCATCATCTATCTTTTTACCGCGAAAACTTCGCAATCAGTCAACACACACATCGGCGAGACACAAGTACCCGACCGTACTTCGTATGCCGCCGATGAATATAATAATGTGTCCCGCCTGCCTCTGACGGAGGAAAGAGAGAACACCATGGATGATACCAAACGTGAATGGAAACAAAAAATTGATGTTATTCCACAATTCGCATTCATTTTAATCCAATATATATGCACATAATCTAAATTTACCTACTAAAAAACATAGAATTGCAACAATTACAAAAAATACAAATATTTGGTATTCACAGAGATTATTCCTATTTTTGCAGATATTATAACCAAAACATTCATGAGAAAAAATCATCAGATATCACTTTGGGTAGTGTCACTTGTGCTGACAGTGGTCGCTTTCGCCTGCGTTATTTACCGGTCCGTCCAAACCAAAGAAGGAGGGACAGATAAACAGGCCCACACTCTTAAATTCCCAAAGGATTCTGAGAACATGGATACTGGTGGAAACAGTAAGTTCTTCATCCGGTACATTGACACGATAACACTTGACACCATGTACTTTGTCTGCCGGATAGACATTCACGGTGACACCATTCCTGACCAGATAGAAGTCAGATATGCCAACGACTCAATATGCTCCTACCAATACTACCTGAACAACAATGGGGACACTGTACTGTTGGACTATTCCAGGCAACAGGACCAGATTGCACAGCAGGATACGCTTGTATGGGAAAATGACTCCCTGTTCAACGAGGTACAGGATTCCATATTGAACGCCGATGAACAGAGACTAATCGAGGATGTCACCGAATATCTCGACCGAATCGCACAAAAAGGACTGGAGAAGGAAAGGACAATAGACAGTCTGAGGCGCGAAAACCGTGAATCGAAAGAATTGCGCGAACTTCTTAGGGACCCTGAAATACCGGATCTACCATAACGAAAACTATATACTTAATCAAAACCGAAACGTTTATGACTACCAAAAACATTATCAGAAAAGGCAAAAGGGCATGGGGGATTCTCTCAAGAATAGCTTTTGCCATCATGTTTACTCTCTGCTTGAACAGCTGCAGAGATTCTGATGAAGATGACCGGGCAATTAACAACAGAGCACTTGCCGATCACTCCACCTTGATTTATATTGTAGCGGACAACAACCTGTCCGACTACGGCAAGGACAGCTTCGAACGGATACAGAAGGCTTATTACAATGCCCCAAATAAAAAGGACGGGAACATATTCGTTTACTTGGACAATCACGACGAACTGCCGGCCTTATACTGGCTTGACCCGGAATATGGGATTACCCAAATCAGCAACTATCAGGAACAGAACTCTGTTTCCCCTTCCGTTATCAGGCATGTATGCACACAGGCATTCAACAGCGGCAGACGCACGAACTCTGTAAACTCCGTCATATTCTGGTCGCATGGAACGAACTGGTTCCCGGCACCGGACAACAAAGGCAGTCGCTCCTTCGGCAAAGACAATGCCGACGAAATCAACATCCCCGAGATGGCGGCGGCCTTGAAAGGTCTGTCCATAAACAACCTGATGTTTGACGCATGTCTGATGGGCAGCGTCGAAGTGGCGGCAGAGTTCGCCGGGATTGCGGATGTTCTGGTGGCTTCTCCTGCAGAGATACTGACCACCAGTTTCCCTTATCACACAATCATTCCGGCACTCTGTACTCCCAATCCGGATATGCACAAGATTGTGGACCTGTATTACGCATACTATAACTCACTCTCCGAACAATACAAATCGGGCATATTGACGGCAGTTGAACTCTCAGGCATAAACAAGCTGGCAGAGGAATTCGGACGGCTGAAGGCTGCATCCTATAGCGACGCCCATTTGCCTTCCATCACAGCAATGACATATGACCGCGAAAATGTTCACCTGTTTTTCGACCTCAAACAGTTCGCCCGGATGTGTCACGACAAGATTGCGGCTGATGACGAACAGAAAGCCGAAAACCTGCATGACAACTTTCTGAAGGCTTACAACGCTTGCAAGGTCTACACCAGACATACAGACAGATTTATGAGCATCAATTTGAGAGGGGCATGCGGCCTGTCTGTCTATGTTCCAGGACCCAGCATTGTTTCCGGGCTGGACGAATACTATCAGAACTTGGCTTGGTATAAATGGTCTCACTAAGATTCTGGAACATGGATATCACACTAACGATACAAATTGCGCCCGAAGGAGACAAAGAGACCAGGGATTCCGTCTATCAAGTTCTTGACGGATGGAGACAAGCATGCATGTCTATGAGCAACCTGATCATGATGCACCTGCTGACACAGGAGAACATCGCTAATATGTTCTACCTGACCGAAGGGACAAAAGTCAAGCTCGGCAACCAAGGGGAGAACTCCATATTCAACACATCACGCCAGAATGCGACATACAGGATTATGGCCAAGCACGATCTCCCGTCGGACATCATCGCAAACATCAACACCCGGACGGTAACGTTCTTCAACAAGAACAAAAAGGAGATATTCAAGGGCCAGATGCGTATCCCCTACTACAAGAACAACACTCCCATCCCGTTCTCCAAGCAAAGCATCTCATTCTATGCGGAGAAAGGAAGCCGGAGAATCTATAAGTTCCGACTTTTCAAGCATAGGTTCATCTGCATCTTAGGCAAAGACAAGGCCGGTTACAGTTACAGACTGGACAAGATTATCGAAGGTAATATATCCCACTGCAACGCCTCGTTGTACTTCAATAAGCATAACCGGAAATGGTTCCTGCTGCTGCCTATCCCTGTTCAGGAGGCAAGACCGACAGTTGATCCCGACTTGATATGTTATGCAGAACTGAATCCAGACATCCCTATCATGGCCACCTTTGGCAATGAGAATATAGGAATTGGCAATGCGGAAGAGTTTGAGTACCGGAGACAGCAGCTGAGCGAGAAGCTGCGAAGGCTCCAGATGGACTCCCGATTCTCACGGGGCGGCCACGGACGGGGACAAAAGCTACAGGCTATCGACCGGTTCAACGAGAAAGAAAGCAATTATGTGCAGGACAAGCTGCACAAGTACAGCGCAGCACTGGTGGGTAACTGCATTCGTAAGGGATACGGCACTATCGTACTGACCAAGACAAAGGGTGAAGCGTCCAAAGATGATACAGACAGTGAAGAGATAACGGCTCAGTACCGGTATTGGTCTCCCGGAGAACTGACCCGGCTGATAAAATACAAGGCTTCCATAAACGGATTGAAGGTCACGGAAGTCTGACAGATACAGTGTAGCAAATGAATACGGGTGGGCGCACACGCCTTGGCTGGAGGGTACGACCACTCCAGAACATTTAACCGGACAGGTAAATGACGTGCGTTAATGGAATAAATATATGAAACCAAAACCATATCCTATGAACGACGAAAGTTATATCAAACCATTTTTAAAATGGGCTGGCGGGAAACGCCGGCTTCTTCCTGAAATCCGCAAGAGATTGCCGGAAGACATAAAGGACTGCTTGTACTGTGAGCCATTTATCGGCGGCGGTGCGGTATTGTTGGATCTGCAACCGAAAAGGGCCATTATCAATGACTGCAACTGTGAGTTGATCAACTGTTTCCAGATGGTGAAACAGAGTCCAGAAAAGCTGGTTAAGGAGTTAGAGACATACGAAAACACCCCGGAGTTCTTTTACTCAATTCGCTCACTGGACCAGCAACCGGGACTTCATGCGCTTACCGACATCCAACGGGCGGCACGCATCATCTACCTGAACCGAACCTGTTTCAACGGTTTGTACAGAGTAAACAGTCAGGGATATTTCAACACACCGTTCGGACAGTACAAACATCCGGTTATCGCCAACAAGCCGGTGATAATGGCTGTCAGCGAATATCTCAACACTGCAAACGTGAAGATTGTCTGCGGAGATTATTCCATCGTCCTGAAGCAGCTGCCTTCAGATGCGTTTGTCTATCTGGATCCTCCATCCCATCACGGCAAGTTCATCGTTCACCTCCTATACCCCTAAAGGATGGAACGAGGAAGACCAGCTTCGTCTTAGGGACGCTTGCAGGTCTTTGGATAAAAGAGGTATCCGTTTTCTGATGTCCAACTCTTCGGCACAGTTTATCAAGGAAATTTATCAGGATTTCACCGTCCATGTGGTCAAAGCGACACGATCCATCAACAGTAAAGGCTCCGGTCGTAGCGGTATAGACGAACTGCTGATATGCAACTACACTGTCTGAGGCAGGCTTGTATAGGAATAGCCTGTCCTTTCAATGAAAGGCATCTGATTCATTCTGTGCGAATAAGGAGTTTGGGCAAAATCCCCACAGCTGGTTATATTTCTCCAAACACACCGCACATGTAGTCTGGCTGTGAGATTTTGGCAACAAGGTCTCTTTTGCCTGCAAAAAGGATATACTTTTGCGTAAATACCAAGAAATGATTGGAATATTTATCAGGAATTTATAATTTTGCAAAAAGAGTAAAATTATAGAAATTATGTCCAGGCTCAAACCAAACAGCCAATTCCTAAACGAACGGCCAGATATCGTCCTAACAAAAGGGAGTCCTTTTGGACAGGCCATTAATGCCATATTCAAGCAGGATGCTGTTGCAGAGTCTTTTCATTGCCTATTTACGGACGTGGTTTGCATCCCGAACGGTTTTATTGAAAAGGTGGCTGAATCGGACACAGAGCTATTCCTTTCCAACGCTTTCGAATGCCCGTTGACAGAAAGACAATCTGACGGGTATATCCAGTCTATCAGCAGACTGAACGAATACATACAACCGCTTGCCGGACAGTTCATGAATGATGTCTATTTCGACAGCGTACGCTACGAGCATAATTCCCTACAATATCTTGCGAGCCACCCGTTCGTACGCAAGGCGATAATGGAGGCCGTTGCTGCGTACTTGCGTTGTTTTTTCCCTTTTGAAGTACAGATCAACATTGAGTCAGGACACAAGAAGAAAGGGAATGCGGGATTCTATATCTCCCAGAAAAGGGACAAGGTGGGAATCTATCGGTCTGACTGGTTCTATATGCCTGTTCCGGAAATAAGGGACTATATCGGAGCGACCGTACAGCACCATACACGGCTTCTGCCGGACAACCGGTTTTGCAACGTGGTCAAGTCTGCCGGTGTCGGGACTGTGGACCTGGTGGAATACCGAACGCATTCCAGCGTATACCGGTTCTGTGAGACAAACATGGTCAGCCAACAGTTCGACAATGGATGTTCCCGCTGTTTTGAAGGACTGACAGAGTACAAGGCCACCAAACAAGCCGACCAATTGATAGAGCGGTTCAAATGCAATGCAGTGAAAATGTCCCTGAAAATGGATAACAGCAAACTCATTTGCAAGTACCTTGCTCCCCCTTATGCGGATGTGCAGGTCGTTCTGAGCGGCAACGGGTTCACCCTATACCCTATCTGCTGGTATCAGGATGCGGATGCGGAAACAAAGGCACGTATTTTGTCATACATAAACAAGAAATTAACCAAATACGGAAGGACATTGCCTTTCCAAAAGAAATTGACTTATGAGCCCAAAAACTAAAACTATCATTCTGGAAATACTGTATTTCCCGTTCAGGGTATTACTGTTGTGCTGGTTGGCTATCACATGGATTATCCTGTTCCTGGACATGATACTTCCAACTGTTAAAGGCAGCAAAGCCGAAAGGGATCCCTACAACGAGGGCAGATACCGTTCCTACAACCGGTCTGCTGTACGTCGATTGTACTACCGACGGAGATTCTTCAAACGCAAGAATCCTGAACTGTTCATGGATTGAATCAAGCTGTTTCATGCAACAGTAGTTAATACTTCTAAATCTTTCGCCTGATTTGTAGTCGGTTAGGTTCATTTTGTGAAATATGTGAACCATTTCTCCTTATCTTTGTCCCTAGGAAGGAGATTAAAATATGCCTGAAGAAATTAAACAACTAAAAGCCTGGTTTCAGGCATATGAATTAAGATTTAACGAAATAAGATTAAGCAATTACGAATATATATTTGACTTGCGTAAATTTATTGAAGTACAGGTAAATTCAGTTAAAAGGAATTGGAGTAACCCTACATTTGAACCTGATATTCGTAGCCTGTATAGGCTCAAAAAGGTATTAGAGGAAAATGACAGTCCTGATAATGAGTATTAAAGTATAATTAAAATGGCCGGTAAAGATATCCTTATCGGCCATTTTAATTATCTTGCTAAGGATGGTGGAGTCTTTATTCGTTATTTATGTTCTCAGAAAGCAGAGGCAGTCAACCTTAAAAAAGCCCCCTAAAATACGGAGGGCACTGAAAAAGTCCTTTCAAAGGATAACAGACTAATATAATCGGCATATACCCAACAAATATTTTGGTTATATGCCGATTTTTTGTACCTTTTTCAGTATAAAACACATACATATGCTACCAACTCAACAGACGATACAGTTCAGCAATTACAGTGATTTATATGATTTGATAGTCCCTCACGAAAATATTCTGCGCAGGATTAATGACCTTGTGGACTTCTCTTTCATTCAAAAAGAACTTATGGATAAATACAGCCATGACAATGGCCGTATGGCTGAAAGTCCTGTAATGATGTTCAAATATCTCCTGTTGAAGACTATTTATGATATATCCGATGTTGACGTTGTAGAGAGATCCCGTTATGATATGTCATTCAAGTATTTTCTTGGGATGAGTCCTGAAAACACGGATTTGATAAATCCCAGTTCACTGTGCAAGTTCCGTAAACTTAGACTAAAAGACAAGAATCTGCTGAATCTGCTGATTGGCAAAACTGTTGAAATTGCGATTGAGAAAGGAATAATCAAATCCCGTACTATAATCGTTGACGCCACCCATACAGGTTCGAGAAGCAATCCTTATTCCCCGGTTGATATATTGCGGCTTCGCTCGAAGCAATTGCGCAAATGCCTGTATGAATCGGACGAGGCAATCAAGAATACACTCCCTGAAAAGAACCCCGATGATGATTTGGAACACGAATTAGACTACACCAAAGATTTGCTGAATGTCGTATCTTCCAATCAGATGCTTGCAGAAGTTCCTAAAATCAAAGAGCGTCTCAACATGCTTAAGGAAGTACTTTCGGATATTGAGGATCATTATGTAACGTCCAAAGATAAGGATGCCAGAGTCGGCCATAAAAGCAAGGAATCCTCATTCTTCAGATACAAGACCCATATCGCAATGAGCGATGAACGTATTATAACGGCAGCAACAGTCACCTCCGGGGAGAAAGGAGACGGTCCGCAGCTTCAGGAACTTGTAGAACAAAGCCACGCTAACGGCATGGCCGTTGACACCATAGTCGACGATACTGCATATTCGGGCAAAGACAACATCATACTTTCAAATGACAAAGAAAATGGTTTTGATCTGGTTGCCAAGTTAAATCCGACAATCAGCAATGGCACACGTAAGGAAGAAGGCCGGTTTGACTATAACAAGGATGCCGGAATGTTCGTATGTCCGGTAGGGCATATGGCAATAAGAAAAGCCCGGCAGGGAAAGAACCAGGCTCTGGTTTTCTTTTTTGATATTGAGAAATGCAGAACCTGTTCCAAGCGAAACGGGTGTTATAAAGAAGGTGCCAAAAGCAAGTCTTATGCCGTGCAGATTAAATCAGAGGAGCATCAGCGGCAAGCTGACTTTGAAAAGACGGAGGAGTTTAAAGCAAAGGCAAAAGTCAGATACAAGATAGAGGCAAAAAACGCAGAATTGAAGAATGTATTTGGATACGACCGCGCAGACCCGTATGGACTTGATTGTATGCGTATGCAAGGGGCAATGGTGATTTTTGCCGCAAATATAAAAAGAATCCTCCGATTGAGTTGAGGACAGCCCTTTATTATCCCAAAATAAGACTGTCACAGTTGTTTAGAGTCAATACAGGACCATATAACCGACCGACCAATCAATAAAAATTAGAGTTCGTCAAAACCTCGGATAAGGAATTGGCGAACTCTATTTTTTAGGTACTCTGTCGGGGACTGAATAGTGATGACTTTTTCAGTGCCCTCAACCACACCGGTGGTATTTTATCACCGACTGGAGCAGACAAATAAGCAACCGTCCCCGTTTCCCTATTTGCTGTGTCACCGATCCAAAGCATATCGCCGGCGATATGATGGCAACTGCTACCAAGTAATGACGGCTTCCGGTGATCCGTTAACGCCAAAGCATTTCCGCCATCCTTCACCGTCTTCTGTTTTACCAATGCCACAACCAGTTCCATTCCATACAGGCTCATGTCATCCGCTCAATACACTATCGCATAATAAAAGGGAACAGTCGATCCAATGAATAACGATCCGTATCATTTATTTCATTGGGAGAATAAATAGAATACAAATAATTATTCTTGATTAAATATACGAAATTACAATCTAAAGACAAATCTTGTAATAACAACTTATTTCCTTGTTTTGCCCATTTCCCTAAAGACAAATAAATCTTAGTTTTACCAACCAAATAATAAATCCGATAAGAAAAAGCTATATCCAAATCAATATGAACACATCCATTCTTATAATCTCCCAACTGCAATGGTATTTGATTTAAATTCAGGGCATTCAAATAAGAATTATTTTTCCTTATTTTTCTCTGACATTCTTTTTTCATATCCAACATTGAATAATTTTCAGAATAGTTAGACTTTCCCCGGTCAATAAAACATTTATTCTTCATAAAGTAATATCCTTTATTAACAAAAAGTTCCTTGCCCACTTTAGTCATCACCAAATCACATCCAGTCCGAATATCTTTAAATATGATCTTGTCTTCCTCAAATTCAATGACTCCAAAAGACAAAAACAAGATATACCTATCACAATCCCCATTTTCAACAATTGTAATATAATATTCATTTTTCTTATCAAATATCTCCAAATAACAAGATATGTCGATTTTCGGAAAAGGATTTTCTAATTCAAATTGACTAACAAGATAACGATCCATTCTTCAAAACTTAAAATTCAATTTAATAAAACCACATTGATTTAATTTTTCCTTGCAAACTATATGACTGGGGATAATATCCATATTGTTTTGCTATATTCATCACACTATTCGCCATTTGATATCGACCTGCATTCATATAAACTTGTGCCGTATATCTATAAGCGACACTTTCTGAAAAAGATTTAACATACTTACTCTTAAAAAAATGAGCATGATAAGAATGAGTTAATTCATGTCCAGCAACAGCTCTAAAGTCAACAATATCTCCCATCACATATTTATGAGAGATATGGATAGTACTCTTCCCTGTTGTATATCGATCTATATAACCAGACATTTTCACCCCCCTTACATCTACAAATTCTCCATTCTGAGACATGCCTATATTTCTCCCCGCTTTCGTTGTAATCTCTTTTATACCAAGATCTCCTTCCTTTATATTAAATTCCTCCAAATATCGACTTTTTAATATATCATCATTTACATCAGCAGAGATACTTGAATTATAATTTTCCGCTTGCTTCATAACATTTCCATCTGCCGATGTGCCAATAACAAATCCAGAGGTATTACGCCCATCCCAAAAACTATATCCTTTCGCCATATCCGAAAAACCACGGATCAACCCTCCAGAAACACCACCAAAAGCAGCAGCAAGACCTCCTCCTATCAGTCCCGCCTTCAAGCCTGCACCAAAACCAGCACCAGACAACCAGGCATTTCCAGAACAACCGACAAAACCTCCACTGAAACCACCAGCCAAACCAGAAAGGCTACCATTGATAAAACCTCCAGCTGTTATCGATCCGGCCACAGCACCTCCGGCCCAAGCACCAGCAGCACCCGATGCAGCACCGACAAACAGTCCCTTCAACATATCACCAGCCAATCCCCAGCCACCCTTGTCACTGGAAACCATTGCTGTACCCATACCGATCCAACCACCAATAATAGCTGCTACAAGTATAAAGCTTTCCCCATTAGGATCTTTATACGACAACGGATTATTCAACGCATACGAATATCCATTATAAGACTGTGTAAACTCCGGAATCTGGATAACTGGATCCAGACTTAGAAAACGTCCTAACACAGGATCATACAAACGCGCATTCATGTTGATCAAGCCGAACATTTCCAGATGTTCATGTCCTGTGAAACCACGATCGAACTTCATCTCCGGTAAATCGGAATAATTATCCCAATTCGTAGCATCGCGCCTAAGCCCCCAAGCATTAAAATTCAGTCGCTGCACTTCGTTTCCGGAAGCATTGGTTATCAACCAGGGAGATCCCAGGTGGTCGTTATGGAAATAATACATTCCGGCATCGGACGTTCCTTCCGTATAAACAGCCACAATCTGTCCATCGCCGTAAATATAGTAATTTTTACGGGTCGTCCCGCCTTTTTGGATTTCTTCATAGGGTCCACAGTAATATTTGGTAAATACGGTCGAACCATTCTGTACAAATTGGCTTTTCACACGACTATTCTCACCATTATAGGTCAGCGTATAAGTCTTATCCCCTTCGGAAAGTCGTACCGGCAAGCGGACACTGTTATAAGTCACGGATAAATCCAATTTCGGTAACACTTCATTGGAAGTGGGAGAAAGGCTGCTGATCGCATGCGGATGGGAAGCCTCATACTGATAGGTTCCGGCATCTGCCTTGAACAGGATATTGCCATTCTCATCATACTCAACCCCTGTTGTTAAACGGTTCATACTGTCGTAAGTAAAATTCTCGCTTTGGGAAGTGCTTTGCTCGTTGCGATTCATTATATTACCACGAGCATCTATATTTTGATAGCCGATATTCAATAAAGATGTCGTCTCCTTTGTAGCCTTTATTGATGTAGGAACCCCTATCGTATTATAAGCATAAATCCCTTGCATACCATTTCCCAGGGCAGTTGTCAGAACCTGACCTTTGGCATTTTCGTCATTTTTTTGCCAAACCGTTGTTTGGCTCGGCTGCCAGATTATTTTATACAAATCGCCATTGACATATTCGTATTTTATCGACTTCGAATTCGGGTAGGTCGTTGTTTCCAATTGTCCTTTACTATTGTAAACGTATGAAAACTGGAAAGAACGATTATCGACAGTCTCTATTTTAGAAGTTAACCGTCCGTAAGTACCATAGCGGAACTCTGTTTTGGCACCACCATAAGTGATCGAACCGACCTGTCCCTTATAAGTAGGGTCATATGCATAAGAAAAAGTTTCCGTCCCTCTTTTATACGACTGGAGCCGACCACTATTTTCATAAGTATACTCTTCAACCTCTCCGCGAGCATCCGTTTGCTTCTTCAGATTCCCCCAACCGTCATATTCATACAAGATAGTTCCGGCATTGGGGTCTACCAACTTCGTACGCCTGCCTAACAAATCATATTCCATTGAATAAACGGCCGAGCCGCAAACGACCTTGGCGACATCACCCGTAGGTCCATAAGTATAGGTTATTTTACCACCCGGATCGGTTACAGTCTTCAATTTACCACCGGCATCCGTTTCCCGAACAGTCGTATATCCTTTTGTTCCATCAACAATAGTCGTCTGGTTTCCTGAATAATTATATGAGATCGTACCTAATGGTGTTATCTGTTTGCTGATCCGGCCATAGTCGTCATATTGGCTTGTGTGGTATTGGACAGAAGATGATGCTCCACCGGAAAAATACGGTTCAGACACTTTGATGGCACGCCCTTGCGCATCATACGATGTTGTCGTGTACACCTCTTTACCGGAAAAGTTTTTATGACTCGTTTGGATTTCCCGTCCCATAGCGTCATACCAAGTCTTCACAACCTGACCGTCTCCCGTTGTTTCAGTACGCAAAACCATCGAGTTTGCAGGGCTGCCATTGCTCCAAGTCCAACCGGTAGATATGGAATTATCGGAAGCCGAACTTTGAGACATCGTTTTTATTTTTCCAAACCCGTCATAGGTATAAGAGGTTACATCCCCGTTTATATCTGTCTTGGAAGACAGTAACCCCGAGACAGGATCATAAACAGAAGTCGTAACCTGCCCTAACACATCCTTGTGCGTTTTTACGAACCGTCCGTTTTCATACGTATAAGATTCAGATCGAGATACATTTCCTACTGTCACAGTTTTAGTTAATACATTCCCAAATGTATCATAAGCATAAGTAGTTACCGATTTATAAGCAGCCTGATTCGGTTCGACTGTTTGCGTTTGCAACAACCCGTTTGTATTATTATACACATAATCGACTGTATTTGTTAACGAATTTCCTCCCACCGTGCTAGCACTCACACTTCTGGTCAACAAACCAATCATCCAGTCCGTCGTATTATTACTATAAGTATTCGTAACTTTCTGCACATCTCCATTCCCATAAGTAGCCGTCTGCATCAATACATTACCATATTTATCATAGGCATAATCCATTGAAACCGACTGAATCAGTTTGTTTGCGGTCGGCTCATAGATTTGCTCTTTGGATGATGTGGCCTGATAAGCAAAAGTTCCAAATACATCCTCCAATTTCACCAATGTATTCGTATAATCAGATTGCATCAATTTCCGATTTGTCGGGACATGCACCTTTTCCACATTTTTTATAGCAGCCTGACAATAGGTATCAGAAAATTCTTGTGTAATAGTTGTTTTTACCGAAGTACTTTGATCGTTCATGATCGTCTTCGTAAAGCCTAAAAAGCCACGTCCTCGTTTAAAGACTTTTGCATTTTCATAATTGTATGAAATCGTGTTCATTCCTCCGATACCGTTACTGACACTTACACTTGAAACCAGCTTAAATGGTGCAGTAAAAGACATACAGTCATAATCAGAAACATCGGCCGAGCCTCCAACTGGCAATGTTTTCGCATAGACGGAAGAATCGGCCATTTTTTTATAAGAGACAGTAGTCACATTACCATGTGAATCCGTTACAGTTTTCAACAAATTGGATAAATCGGCCTTCGGCATATACAATTGGTATCCTTTCCAGGTAAAAGGTGCTGAAACGACTAAAAATCCCAATTTGCCATCTCCTCTCGTGTCTATAGGATAAAAATTCCATTTGTCGGATCCATACGTGGTAACACTCGCATATTCCTTAAAGTTACGGCCATTATCATATCCGATAAAGCATTTGAGAGCGCTTAATTGATTTGATGTTTTATCAACCGCAAAAAAATCATCGCAACCATCGCCATTCAGATCACACACATATATATCCTTAGAATATGCCGCGAATTTTTTAGGGAAATAATATCTCTCAAATTCAGCCCCGGTCGACAACAGAGTCAACCATTCACTCCATTCCGTATTATTCCAACCAGTCAACAACAAATCGATTTTCCGGTCACCATTGAAATCTCCGAAGCAGATCTTGTGTTTTTTCGTTGGCAAGCTTCCGGTACGGGTTCGATACATAGAACCATTCCCGCTATTATCCAAGTAATCATAGCCATCATCCCGCAAATTCATAATCTCGGCCAGTCCGTCACCATCAAAATCCCAAACCTCGACTTGATCCCAATTCATCTCCGACAGGATTCGCCCGGTCGAAGTTGTTTTAAATGCAGTCATAGTTCCGGAAGAATAGCCTGACATATATATTTTATAATCTTCAGATCCGTTTTTACTTGTATAATAGATGAACAAGTCCATTGCTCCGTCACCATTAAAATCTGCAACCCGGACACTATGAGGACGAGATTCGGTAGTAATGGCAGGACCTGCCTTAAAACCACTTCCCGTTCCATAATAAATAAAATAATTATAGTAAGTGACAGAAGCAAGACTTACTTCAGAGTCACTCGATAATGAATCTCCTGAAACAGCAGGTATTTCTTCTTCATCAGCAAAACTTTTAGAAACGGTCTCCCGGCAAGCCAAAAAATCAGTAATTCCATCTCCATTAAAATCACCTGCTACCGGTTCTTTATATCTTTCCGGAAGAGTCCCGCTTCCGAAATAAGATAATTTATTTCCATCCGTATCTGCACAAAACAATTTCCAACCAGTCCAATCGGCATCCTCCATAGGCGTAGCCAAAAGATCTGTCCTCCCATCGCCATTGTAATCCCCTAAAGAGATATAAGCTTTGTTTATATAGTTCTGAGCATTAGTCGATTGATCATGAATAACCTCTTCATGTGTATAATCCGTATTCTTATACCAATCGAACACAATCGGTTTCAGGACTTCATTATTAAGGCCAGTCACTGTTATTTTAGATAAAAGATAGGTGAAATCATTTCCATCATAATTATAAGTCATGGAGTATTTACGATATAACGATGCACCATAATAAACACCGATTTCACTTAACAGTTTGCTTTCTTTAAATTTGCTACCCTGAATATAATTCAAATTAACATCATAGTTCCGGCTTGTATAAACAAATTTAACTGTACAATAAGGCATACTGCCTGCATTTCCGGTATAATCAATCTGTTTCAAACGAATTTCTCCATTCGTTTCATCTTTATCGTAAGTATATGTGTAGTAATTACCGACACGATCCCTCACCTTGCTTAACATCCAGAACGCAACCTGATCCGTGTGAGGAGATTGTGCACATAATCGGGAATCCGTAGTATTCCCATATTCCATAATCAAACCATCTTTTGTCCGCACTTCAAAATGAGCAGAAGATGTATTCGGTGAAAATATCTTTATTTGTGAATAAGGATTTATCTCTGTCCTGTATTGCTGTGTCATCCCGTCATATATCAAACGATTTCCATCGAGCATATATTTGTCCGTATCATCAAACTCTATATCGCTAATATATCCACTATGAAATACAGTCGAATTAACCCTTGTGATGGAAGAGATAGCCGAAAGAGAAAAACCCTTTCCCATAACTCCATCTCCGGAAAAACTATTATAGACAATAGATACATCAGGTTTAACTCCTGCCGTACCAGAAGGTAAATCAACCGGAATATTGTAGGTAGCATTGCCGACAGGACCAATATCGAAAGAACCGGAGATATTCGATGTATTCTGAGACATCCCACATACAGAAACGACCCAAAATAACAGTATGCATATTATATGTTTATTCATAATTTATATCAATCTTTTATTGAACAGCCTGTGTCTGCCTCAAAATTCTATTTCCTGCCGCATCATAAGAAAATTTAAAGATCAAAGGTTCTTCTTTCTCATTAATACTAAGAATTCCCCCTTGAACCACTTCAAACGCTCCATAAAGAACCACATAGTCTGGAGCCGTAAGCGTTAAATTTCCCACATCAGAAACCGTCACACCACGCACGATAAGAGAATCACAACCTGCTATGGTACGCGAAGATGAGACTGTTTGATTTTCAAAAACACTCACGCATGAACGAGCAGAATAAACTCGTGTGGTATCTTCCGGTTCCACTGCCTCTATCGAATTTGAAAAACAAAACAGTAAAAACAATAAAAAACAGGCATTGATAAATATATTTTTCTTCATACCGATCTTACATTATTATTCAAAGTCAATCGTTCTAATTAATAAACTTTTTCAATATATCAGCTTTCTTATTGTCAACAAAAAGCGTATAGACGAATGTCCCAAGCCCTATCTCCGACGGATTGATTTCAACAATGCTGTTGTTGCCAGTCAAGACGACTTTTTTCAACAATTTCCCAGAAATATCAAAGATTTTCAGATCGGCGGTATTATAAGTTGACGGCAATGTATAAGAAACGGAAGCACTGCCCTGTTAAATAGTTTCGCTCCCTCGACCACGCTCACCTCTTCATTGGATGTGGACCGAAACATGGATTTTGTTTCAGCCGGTAAAAGACTTTGCAGTGTTTCGATCTCTTTCTGCTGATCTTGAATAGTTTGTTGCATTTGCTTTAAGCTTTCCACTATCAGGGGAATAAAGCCGGTATAGTCAATCGACATGATTCCTTTTTCGTTTGTTTGAACCAGTTCAGGTAAAACCTTTTGGATATCCTGAGCAAGAAAACCGATCCGCCTACGGTTGGCTTCCGCAGCTTCCCGTTGATCTATTTCTTGTTGGAGACGCTGATATTCTACATCCTTTGCTGTCACAGCAGTATTATCAGTTGAAGAAGTAGCACCAGATATTGATATCTCAGAGTTTGACGTTCCTGAAAATACAGCCTCTTCGGGTTCACGGGCTTCCTGAATTTCAGACAAACGATAAGTATAAGATACCCCATCTATTTGAGAAAGTGTTCCCAATGGATCTTCTATCGATTGAATATTATCCTTTAACCGGACATCCGAAGTGATGTTGACACCGTTCACCACAAGGTTTGTATTAAAAACGAAATTACTATTTGAAGCAGGATTGTAATAAGCTATCACCTTATTGGCATAACCGGTAGCTGTCAGAAAAACACCTAATTTCCCATGTAACCAAAGCTGATCGCTATCTGTCGTTCCATACTCGCCAAGAAAAACATTTAAAGACTGATTCTGATATCTTCCGAAATCACCAAAAGGCATTTTTGCACCAGCATGCATATCCCCATATTTTCCCAACACTTGAAAAGTCATAATATTGTCATAATCTTGATTCGGCATAAATGTCCCCGCCTGCACACGTCCATCCGACAGAACCCGTAACTGGGCATTAACATTGGTAAATAAACTTGCTAAAATCAAACACGAAAAAATTTTTATTGCCTTCATAACTTTCCTAATTAATATTAACACTCTCTTTGTCATTATATCATTTAGATTCAATCGAATCACAAACCTCGCCCCAATACCATTTACCTGTATTTGAATCATACACCCATTTACCACCGCTTCTACTGTGATTACTTTCGCCACCAATTATGACATTCATCTCTGATTTAGATAACTTTTTTAATTTACTCATCTCTTTTTAGTATTAAAATTTATGCAAATGACAACTTAAAGTAAGAACAGCAACATAATAAAAACATCATATTTTTCATAATACACGTATTTTTTATGGCTTTGTCGAACTAAGAACAACAATTATTATGAACCGAACAATACTCATATCCGCTATCGGAATGCTAACACTAACCCGTTGGCGGAATTAAATTGATAAAATATTCATGTATAAAAAGTTGTGCATACTTCTGGTATTTAGAAAATTAAAGGTTACCAAACTTTTAATAGACAAATATTATACGCAATATTCGCAAAATTTCTAAACATATGCAAGCAAGTAGCCGGTAATTTAGTCAATGAATTAGGTAATGTGCCAAGAAGAGGGGTGGTTCCAAGATTCTCAGACCTGAAATGGTGGCATTGAATATGACATCGGAAGCTGTTGGCATTGACAGTGAGTCATTGTTGTTTGCAAAGTTGCAGGAACATAAGTTTGAGATTCCCAATCTTATATCCCGCAGACTATACAATGACAGGCGTAAAATCACTTCATCCCTATGCAATACAATCCGTGAAAGAATGGCCAAAGAAATCGACGGAGACGAAGATTGTTTCTGCATTGACTCTAAGCCGATAGAAGTATGCCGTTTTTCCCGTTCCAAGCATTGTAGTATGGGGAAGAAGAATTTTGAGAAAGCACCGTCAATCGGATACTGCGCATCACAAGGAGTATATTATTACGGATATAAACTCCACGCGGTCCGCGGATTAAGTGGAGTCATCCATTCCTTTGACCTTACCAAGGCAAGTGTGCATGACATTCATTACCTGAAATAATTGAACCTGTTACTATATGGCAACCATTTGTTATCACGAATGTTAAAGTACGTTCTAATCCAGTAGATTTTAGACTGTTATGTTTTGATTTTAAAAATAATAACCTATTTTTGCAAGTACATAATCATTAACCAAATATAAAATATGAAAAAAGCGGATTTAATTAAGGGCATCGCCCAAAAAGCTGGTATTACAAACGAACAGGCACAAAATGCCTTGGAAGCAACACTTGATCTTATCAAACAATCTGTAGTGGAGCAAGAAGACAGAATCACATTGCATGGATTCGGAACATTCGCTCCGAGCGTGCGTAAAGCCCGTACAGGTATTAATCTTGCAACAAAAGAAAAGGTTGAAATCCCGGAATGCAAAGTTGTTAAGTTCAAAGCAAGCAAAGACGCTTGGTTCTAAGAACTGGCTTCGCCTTTTTCCGGAAGGATGACTTTCAATGTTCATCAGCTTAAGCTGAAACCGACTGTGGAAACCCATCCATTTCATAATAGTAGATTTTTAATTTTGTAACCATATAGCTGCATTCATAGTGGCTATATGGTTTTTTAAAATGGACATGTATGAAAAAGAAATACCAAATCCTTAGCATGGCACTTTTGCTATCCGATTCCTTATTCGCCCACAGCAATATTTCAAACGCTCATATGGGAATGATAGACATAGCCGATAAAGTGCATGATTCTACTCCGTTCAAAGGTAAGATAAACAAGGTATACAAAGCGGTGGAAGATGGAGATTTCCTTAAGGCAAAAAACCTAATGAAGGAAATAAGCCAAAAGGATCACTGGGAATTATATCCAGTGTATGAACTTGCCGACTGCTATCTGCGTACACAAACATCAACCGGTGAATACAGCCCTACCACTGCATACCGTAACCTTCTGAAGATTACCTCCAGAGGAGAAAGACTGACAGAAGCCGATGCTTATCTGTTTGATTTTGGATTGTCTATCAGCAAAATACTGGAACGTATCGAGCACTGCATGTATGATGATGCTGCCAAAGAGAACACCCTGCAGTCTCTTGACAGCTTTATCCGGGAAATAAAGAATGACAACCTCCGGCAGAAAGCAGAGACCCTACGACGCGAAGCCGCATACACTGCCCTGCAGGACGAGCTAGACGTGTATAACTGTGAGAAGTTCCTCGAACGGTACCCGACCGGGAAATACACCAATGAGGTAAAGGACATCCGCGACAGGCTGGCATATGAATCAATTGGCGAAAACATCGTCCAGCTGCAGGAGTATGTGAAGAAATACCCGAACTCCAAATATGTTCCGGATGCGAAGGTGCGGATCGAGCAGTTCAACCTACCCGTATTCACAGTATCACAAGCCAAACAGATTGCAAGTGCACAGCTACCTGGCAAGAAGATACTGGAGGTTTTCCCTTTCTCGAATTCAGCAAGGGGAAACGACCAAATTATCTGCGTGGCGAACTGTATGAATGACGATCAACAGGTGGACGCAAACGGCACATTTATGGTACTGATGCACCTGAAGGACATCAACGCGATGAAATACCTGACATTTACCTGCGACGGCAACACTAATCTGCGTTCGCATTCCATAGACGTCGTGGACAAACAACGAATCGGAGAGACAACGTATATCATCCTCTGCTACCGGAATTTCTCTTACGGTGCTGAATGCCGGGATTGCGTCGAACGGGTTTACGCCATTTACAATCCGGACAACATGACCTTACACAAGGTGGTGTATTCAGGAAAGGATTCCTTTGCCCCGGACGGGACACTGCATAGAATCGAAGGTGAATGGCTCCCCATGGAGGACAACACCTACACACAATGGCTCAAGAACTATGCGGAAAAGCAGCTAAAGCCATACGTTAAATAACAGATTCTATCTGTTTGGAAATCAGCAGACATATTTCATTCTAAAATCTTTCTTTTGTTCACCGGGCCGCCAGATCTTGCCATCTGACGGCCTTTTCAATTGTCCTTCCGACAAAGACGGCGGCTACCGGTGTCAGGCCGGCATCACGAAGCAGGGAGGCAACACTCAGAACGGTCATTCCGGTAGTAAGCAGGTCATCCAACAGGACAATCTTTTTCCCCTTCAGCATACGTTTGTCAAGCATAAAGTCTTCCGTTCCCATGGGACGGCGTCTGCCGGTGAGATGAACGGGTTCCCGCGAGACTGGGATCAACGTACCAAACCCATCGGTCCAGTTCATACGTGTGCTCAAATCACTGCTCAATCGCCGGTAACGGATCTCTGTCCGTTCCCAATTACTCGCCGGCATACACAACAGCGTGTAACCACCCTTTTCAAGGCCGAGCCGCTCAAACAACGCACAAATTTCATTTTCCAAACCGGGCACATACTCACCTCTTTTAAAATTATACAGCTTCTCTCCTATCATTCGATCTTCCTCCAACAGCTGACGATCCTTGGGCAGATAGGAATACAAATAAGCCATCGTAATGCCAAACAGATGAAAGGGTTTTCCCGGAGGATAACAGCACTCGGTAGTGAACAACGCAATACGACGCTCAAGAAGGTCATCCAAATGACAACCACAAGCGACCGACTCCAGCAACAAGGCGTCAAGCGACTCATTTTTGAGCGTTCGACGCTCAAAAATCCAACGCACAGCCTTCTCAAGAGCCTTCCGGGCACGAAGTTCCTTGCCCGCATTATTCCACATCCGCAAACGGTACACAACTCCGGCGAACGCAATTCCGAAGCAGAATCCTGTTATCGCAACAATCCACATATCTTAAACCCTTGCTTTAAATAAACGACATCTTTCCTCTTACTTACAGGATTTTGACTCAGACATGTTCCGGAGCTAACCAAATTGTCCGGCACAAATACCTGCATCTTGTTGGCAATAGCGGACTCAAACATCGTGTCGGACTGACCTTCAGACAACGTATAATAGGTAATCACATTCGGGGAAAACCCGGCAACATGAAGCAATGTCTTAATCACGACTGGCTTGGACTGCTTGACACCGGGAGGATTGACTGTCACAAGCAACCCGTCCGCTTCCATGACATCACATAGTATGTCCGCATAGGGATTGTCGGCATCCAGCAGAAATCCGTCCAGACCGCCTGGCAACAACAATACAGGAATGATACCACAGTTCATACAATGCCGTACCAGCTTCCTGCACATAAAGTTAGTTACAGGTATCAGAGGTAACGCTCCGATATCTTTCAGCCCCTGTATAATACCTTCTGTCAGACTTTCGTCATTTTCAGAGAATGCCTGAGAGACTACCATAGAGAGGCGGATCTTTAGCAGCAAATCCACATTACCCTTACAAAACAGATACGGGGGATGGATAACATGATGCTTGATATCCAAAAGCGAAAAGAAACCATTTGGATACACCTTGTCAAAAGGACTCACACAACCGCACTCCAACATATCCAGCATATCAAATGCAGTCTTGACATCTTCCGCAGCATCCATCACTCTCTTCCGGGTCACTTTCGCCAGCTTGGGGATTCCGGCTTCCTTGCTATACCAGACAAGCATATCTGCCACGGCTGAAGCTTTCCTGAAATCAAGATTCCCCTTCAAGGCAAATGCCTCAAAGTCTGTCAAGGCGCCTTTTTTCTCCAAACCCAACAACCTCAATAAATATTGCTGTTTGATATTCATTTTCATAGCTATGTCCTTTGGTTTTATTCTCTCATGCAAAATAAATCTAAAAACAAGAATTATCCAAAAGATAATTTGCTCATTTAACACATTGAACGTAACTTTGTTATAGAATAACGATAAATTATATTTTATATGACAAAAGCAGAAATTGTAAAGTCTATCAGCGAAAGCACTGGAGTTGACAAACAAGCCTCAATGGCCGTGGTTGAATCATTCATGGAAATCGTCAAAGAATCACTAGCAAAGGATGAAAATGTTTATCTGCGCGGCTTCGGTTCATTCATCTGTAAGGAGAGAAAAACCAAAACAGCACGCAATATATCCAAGAACACAACCATTATCATTCCCGCACACAAAATACCGGCTTTCAAACCGGCCAAGGAATTTGTCAAGACTATTTCGAAACTCGAACTCGACTAAGACTACAACATTAAGGTTACAAATAAGAAAGGGGGATTCATTCTTCCCTTATAGAACTTCGCATTTTAAAACTCCTAAATCTTCAGTTTAGGGGATGAAAAATGCGGTATAGCGCAGCTATCCTTGGTTTTCAATGTACTTCTTGATAGTTTTCTGACTGACATTTTGGACTGATGACACAAAGTAACCATCTGTCCAAAATGTGTTTTCCCTGTAAAATATATGTCTAAGGTAATTTTCATGCTTCTTACAAATGGCGGTTGTTGACATCTACTTGAGTCTTCTTACAATTTGCAGCGGAGATAGTTTTGGTTCACCGCATATCATCATGTGTATATGGTCTTTGTCTGTTTCCATGACCTCAATATCAAAATAGGAAAAGTTTGATATCTTCTGCATGATTTGCTTCATGTCATATTCCACTGCTCCAATTAGTAACTTCTTTCTGTATTTGCATACCGGTATCATGTGGTACTTGATGAGAAATTTCGAGTGGTCCTTTGAAATGTATTCTTTCTGTATCATTGTTTCGTTTGAAATCGTTAGATTTGCAGTATGTTACGAGCCTACAAGTATAGAATCTATCCGACAGATGAGCAAAAGGTTTTGTTTGCAAAGACTTTTGGCTGTTGTCGTTTTGTCTATAATTGGGCGTTGAATATGAAAATAACGGCATACAAGGAGCGGAAGGAAACGCTCGGCAACGTATATCTGACCAATCTGATGAAGAGTGAGCTGAAAGCGGAGCATGAATGGCTCTCGGAAGTAAACTCACAATCCTTGCAGAGTGCTTTGCGCAATCTCGATACCGCCTACACCAACTTTTTCCGTAATACCAAGGCGGTCGGCTTTCCACGCTTCAAATCCCGTAAGGATAGGCAGAGCTTCCTTTGTCCACAGCATTGCCGTGTGGATTTTAAGAAAGAAACAATCACAATCCCAAAGGCGAAAGATATTCCTGCCGTACTGCATCGTAACTTCAAAGGGACGGTAAAGACCGTTACCGTCAGTATGACACCTTCAGGCAAATACTTTGCATCTGTATTGGTTGATACGGCCATTCAGGTACTCCCGCCAATCCGCGTACAGGTTGATACGGCTTTGGGGATTGATCTGGGTATCAAATCGCTCGCCGTATGTTCTGACGGACGCACGTTTGACAACCCGAAGAACTTGCAGAAAAGCCTTGGCCGCCTGAAACTGTTGCAAAAGCGGTTGAGCCGCAAACAGAAAGGTTCTTCAAACCGAAACAAGGCTCGCATTAGAGTGGCCAGGTTGCAGGAATACATAGCCAACAGCCGTAAGGACAACCTTCACAAAATTACCCATGCGCTTACGCACGACAGCCAAGTGCGTACCATCTGCATGGAGGATTTGAATGTGAAAGGAATGCAGCGTAACCATCACTTGGCACAAGCCGTAGGTGATGCGTCTTTCGGGATGTTCCTCACGCTGCTTGAATACAAATGCAGCTGGTATGGCGTAAACCTCATTAAGACAGGCCGCTTTGCCCCAAGCTCAAAGACCTGTGGCAAATGCGGCCATGTGTATAAAGGATTGAAATTAAGCGAGCGCAGTTGGACTTGCCCCAAATGTGGTACACACCACGACCGGGACTTCAATGCAGCTTGCAACATAAAGGAATTTGGCTTGAAAGCCCTACCCACGGAGCGTGGGAAAGTCAAGCCTGTGGACTGTCCTCTTGTGGATGACCGACCTCGTGTCCTAAAAAGCAATGGCAGGAAGAAGCAGGAAAAGAAAGGAGGTATTGGTTTCTCCGAAGCCGCTAAATAGTTAGTTTAACGGTAGTTCACTTGTATCCCGACATATCATCTACCTCCGACTGACACCGTCGAAAACAATCTCCTCCTACTTTACCCAAAGTATAGGGTCGGAACATACAGCCATTTCTTTATAATGGAATAAATATATGCCTTTGAATAGGACCGGAAGCCATATCATAAGGAAATCACATTGCATCAGGACATCGGAATGGAATTGAAGGGGGATCATGAGTCAAGGATTGCCGAACCGTTGGGATGGTTGGATGTGTTAGAGAATATGACATTGGGGCGGCTTGGGATTGTGGATGCGCGTTTTTTGTGAGGTTGAGCATGATTTTGGTTGGGTTTGCGTTTATCTGGGCATGTCCAGCTGGCTGTATGTTGGTTGGTATTGCTATCGGTTTGTGGATTTGGCAGGTATTTTTGGGGTATTTGGCTGGGCCAATTGATTTTACAATCAATTCACGTCACCGAGAAATGGGTTGCGTTTACACTCTGGCTGTTTATAGTGTTTCATAACACATCATCATTATTCAGAGATATTTGGCAAGCCAATTGATTTGCAATCAATTCACGATACCCGTGAAATAGATCAGACACATGTTCCTGCTGCTGTTGTTATTGTTGTTACATCTAGTCATTTTTCTGTGACAGGTCTTTTCTGATTGAAGGGGACTGTGTAGTTTGGCTTGATGCCGATAGGCGGTGCCTATTCACGAATAACGAGATTCGAGAAACATACAATTGTTTTCATGAATGTTATTTATTTGTAATTATTCGGCTTCTATGAAGAGGTTATGGCCATGATTGCAAAGTATTTAGTACTTTTATACAAAAACTGAAAAACCGAAAGATTATGATAAATACAGATTTCCTTATTCCCGTACCGGCATCCGATTTACGTATAGGCGACAAAGTTTACCTGGGTGAAGAGCGCTTCGGCAAGCTGTTCACCTGTATCTCTGTATCACCGGTTATCGTATCTGATAGAGTCTCACACACTGAATGGACACTGAAGCCGGAGGAACAAGCATACATGCCAGATCCCGTCATCCAGTTCGTCTATGAGTATATTAATCATTATGAGACGGATCCGGACTATATTGAGCTGTCCAGGCTGATGGCAGTACTCAACGCATCCGACTTAAATGAACAAATAACGGATCCGGAGGTCATCGACAACATGCGAGTAAAAATGAGATATCTATACGGCAGACTATTTATCAAAGCCAGAGCATCAGCTTTCAAATAGCATTCCCAATGACATACCATATTTCACGAAGGTGTGTCAAAACTCATTTTTTGAAAATATGAACTTATAATTTGAAATTTGAGCATCTTGAAAGACTAAAGAAAGGGCCGTATCATTACTCAATACAGAGTTTGATACGACCCTTTTAAATATTATAGTTATAATCTGTAACTTTGAGGAGTAGTCATTTTAGTTTTGACACAGCCCCAAGATTATTTACATCAGATATCCACTAACTCAGTTCCCGGTGTTTTGCTGCAATGGAAAAGCTATGATTCTTCTGGATTGCAGGTCATAAGCCCAATGCATTCTGCCTTGATAACGGACATACTCTGCCGAGATGATCAAATGGCCATTGACAACAGAAAAGGACGGGTACACATTGTCATCACAATATACGTCAGGCAAAGTCACAGGAGATTTTTGCTCTTTAGGTGTAACTTCATCCGGATCAGCGACGTCATCCTTGAGAAGATCACTTTTAGAAAAAGGATAAAGCAACCTGTATCTTGGATTCTTATTGGAGGCGATGTAATGTGACTCTCTGCTGTCATAAAGATAGACAACCGTGTCTGATTCCATAATCCATAAAACGGCATCCTTCACTTTCACCATCCTAGAGTCAAAGATATGCCTATGTTCCTGGAACAGCAAGCATTGAATGCCACGGGCAGCATCATACATTTGGAAGTTAAGCATCTTGCGGTGCTCACCCGTTGAGTCTCTCGTCAGCTCCAAAACAGGGATGACCATCAAATCCTTGAATCCAAACATCTCGCCTTGGACAGTATCGGTATACAACACAACTTTCTCTTTATTCAAGACTTGGTTGACTTCCTCTAACCGGTTTCTCCAGGCTGCCCACCTTGTCTCGCCATTGGATTCAATGACAACTCCCTCTATGATACCCAGAGTAAAAAAGACAACCAACACACAAACACAGGTTCCTACAACAATGAAGAACATCTTTTCTGTAAATAACTTTTTAAACAAACTCATATAACTACTGATTAAAATTGATTTCGGATCTATATACCGGATTGCCAAAAAGGTAAACACACAAAAAAAGATCCCCATTACTGTTTACTTTTTCGGTGATCTGGTATAGAGAGTAAAACAGAATTGTCGAACTGTAAAATCAGGAATCATGAAATCAGAAGTCATTATTGTATTGAAACGTTGGGAACACTCTTTGTCAAAGTACGGAAAACTGGACCGGTATAACCTGGAGACCGAAATGGATATCATAGACAGATACATCAGGAAGAACTGAACACGCAAGACTGAACTAACTAGCCGGCTGTCCGTCTGCAGAAGTTTGGCCCTTGGGAATGATCCTTCCAAGAACGCACACTTCCGTTCTACCATCAACTCACTGCTGAACAAGATAGCGGATAAATGGAAGAAGAGAAACGACATAGGACAGCACAAACGTTTCAAGTAAGAGACAAGAGTCCTGTTCAACGAACGGATAAAGTTTAAAAACGGCACTCCGTTACGGAATCTGGACGTAACCATCGAGGACAGCCAAAGCGCACGCAAGATACGCCGGATCGTCGAGAAGCGGATGTGTCAGGCATATTTCCGTCAGCACAGAGAGGACTTCCGGCAGAACGGGAACATGGACCGTCATCTGATGTCCCGCGCCACTTCATTCCAACTGTTCAATATCGGCCAAATAGACGATATCAAATACCAGAAAAGGGAACACTCAAGCCACTGGAAAAAAAAGTATGATCCGGTTACCGGAAAAATAGTGTTCAAAAAGAAGGTTGGTTATGACTCATACAACGAAGCGGTTATGGCCGTCAAAAAAGTAAAAAAGGACCAACCATGGGATAAAGTCAATTGGGGAATCTACGTCTGTCCCAAATGCGGGAAATATCATATCGGACACCAACACCTCGGCAATAATCCCAAACCAATAGTAGAAGCAGACATCAAGCCGGAAGAACTGCTATTGCACGTGGGCTGAGTCTGAAAACCAATTGAATTAAAGTAACACAACAAGTAAACGGCATATGATAAAGATTATAAATGATTTATTCAAGAGATTCATAACGGGTTTAAGCGGTGATATAGTAGACACAAGTGATGAAAGCTTAGGGAAAGACTCCCCTAATCATGACGGACAAGTATCGGAAACGGAGTACGCAGGACTTGAGCCAAATTTCTCTTTGGACACTCTCAAAGACATAAAAAAGAAAGTTTATCTCTCTGAGATCACTTCTTTCCCCTGAAGAGTTTCAGCTATCACACTATGATTTGCCAATTGTTCTGGGGAAGGGTGATGATGACAGCGTCTGCCTGTTTGAGCTCCACAAACGACCTGTAAAGATAATCTATGGAAAGGCAAACACAGGGGAAACGATACTGGTTGATTCCATGATTACATCCATATTATATGAGAAAAGTTCAAAAGAGGTCATAATAATCATGATTGACCCAAAGGAACAGTTGTGCTATGGTTCACTCTTGCATGAACCGTCCAGACAACAAGACTATGCCAACAGTTCTGATAGAGGAATGGAGCTATTGTCATTGCTACTGGAAGAACGGGATGAACAGGCAAGGTTGCTTGTCGAGAGCAACCAAAGAAACATGGATGAATACAACAAACTCCAATCATAGAACAAATAGAAGCATAGTAAGGTACAATAACAACCCTCTCTCACATATGCATTTTCTAAGAGGATAGATGAATCGATTGGGGTTCCGGATCATCTATCCTTTTTTACTCTAAATGAATAATCAGTTCCATGAATTCAGAGTTTTGATATTTTATAGTTTTAGGTAATTATATGTTTGAACAATTAGTTACCTGTATTATTAGATTATTGTAATTTTATATTTTTAAAATAGCAAGGAATATAATGAAAAACACATCAAAAAATATGAGCTTTCCGTATTTATTTGAAATACAAGAAAAATAATCAAATCATCTTTTGACAGTTATAAGGGAAATGAGTATATTTCCTCTATATATAAAATGACGTGAGTTTATTTTTTATTAGATACGCTTATAAATTCCAATTCTTATATAAGTTTGCATAACCATAGATTGAAGTGCACTTGGTGATTACGGTCGCCATACTGCACTATTATAAATGGTACCGTTTCATGCATATATTGATTGCGACTAAGATTGAGGGAACCGCCTGACGTGGCGTTTTTTTATTATCTTTTCCCACGGAAACCGATACACGGCTTCCTCCTTTATACCAACAGCTAGTCTTATCCGCTTCATTGGCAAAGTCGGGACCCACCCTGCCGGATATATACTGATTAAGTATCTTTTCTATCTCGTTGATAATGGGTATTTTTGTGTATCGAAATCAAGTATTTAACCCTTAATCCTTTTAGATATGGCAGCAGCTACTTCTCTTCCGAACGACATGGTATATAATCTTTCAACTGTAGGTCACGGCGACCATGATCATGACTGGGATGACTACATCGACTACTCTACCGAGAAAGGAGTTGTGTATGACAGCCATGACTACACCTATGGTGTTCCGGTTAATCGTGCTGACATCCGACCGTTCAAAGATATTCCGGCTGATATGGTTGATCATATCCGTGCATCTGTTATCACAATCCTGATGCAAATCGGAAAGGTGTTCGAAGCATCCATGTGGATCGGATCATCTACATGCTACAACTTAGGTCTGCCATGCAAGATTGTACGGAGCCGTAAATTCAGAGGCGATGCCACCCTTATCAATATCGCATCCAAGCATGACAGATACAACAGAGAGATTTATAAAGCATTCATTGTAGGCTCAGACGGTCTGAAATATTATGTGTCACCTAACTGCGTGCAGGTAGACAAAGACACAATATCAGCCCTTCTGAACCGGATGACGCTTAAAGAACTAGTGGATATTCTTGATGAAAGCCACTTCGGACACTGGAATTATGCGCCATACAACCGCCATTTGTTTCATTTTATCGAACTAATTGCCAAATATACCAGAGGCAACGAGAAAATCGACCTGAAAGAGTACAAATGGGGATGGCAGGTCGAACAGGAGAAAGAGCAGGAAGCAGCATAGCCCCAACTTATATTTCTATTTTGGCATTCAAAATTCGGATAATTGGTTGGTTACTCGATTTTTAATAGTTACCTTTGCAAGTAAATATAAATCACTCTTAACCAAAACATTATGAAAAATAGTAATACTTCATTCACGTACAGTACAGAATTCAACATTTCCACGACCGGCAATCGCAAAGAAAACCGGTACTGGGAAAACTACATTGACTTTTCCTTAGAGAAAGGCATCCAATTCTGTAGCCGTGACTATGCAGAAGGTCAACTGACCAGCCGTAATATGTTGACACTAATTGATATGCCATCCGAGCTGAAAGATAAGGTACGGGATGCCGTCATCAGCATGTTAGATGAATCCGGTGAAATCTATACTCCCGACAAGTGGATCGGTTCGACTCTGGATTTCAATCTTTCCGTTCCCTGTAACGTGACAGGGGAACAGGCGACAACGGATGCTACTCTAATTAATATAGTGGCACTACCCGACAATCCGGAAGAGACAGAGTCAGTTGAATATATGGCAAAGATAAAGGACTCTCACAATCACACATTCTTCGTGGAACCAAACTGTGTACAGGTCAGTAAAGAGAAAATACAGAAAATATTGAGCCACATGGGGCTTTTGGAACTGATAGAGGTGCTTGAAGAGTGTCATTTCGGTATTGGGACTAATAAGCATATTCTTGCATATCCACGCTATATTGCGAAATACACATTTTGCGACTAAACGATATGCCGGGGCTGCCATGTCCCCGGCCCTATCCTACCCTCCACTGATTGCATACGCAGCCCCACCCTGGTCTGCTAATTGCGATTATCGTATATGGGGCACGCTTAAATGAAGATGTAGATTCCATGGACCGGATCTGTATATTTGCTAATTACTTGTGAGAACGGGAAACAATTGATTATCTTTGCATTAGATAATATTTAAGGCATGAAAATAAAGATAAACGCAAAAAGGTTCTATGACGGACTACAGTCCGTGGGTAGAGTGGTCTCAAACCGGAACGTGTCTCCGGCATTGGGATATTTTATGTTGAAATTGTCAAAGGACGAGTTGGAAGTAACCGGATCGGATTCCGAGATATTCATCCAGACAACGCTCCCTTTAGATGAGCCTCAGGATAATTGCTACATATTCTACCTTTCATCATGGCAGCTTCTGAATGGGTTGAAAGAACTCCTGGATTGCCAGCTTACTTTGGATCTGTTGGATTCAGAATTCGTGATATATTATCCACAAGGCAAGTTCTCTATTCCTCTGCATCCGGAAATGCGTGATTATCCGTCACTACCCAACTTGAGTGAAGAAACAGAGGAAATCATATTATCCGCATCTGTAATCACCCATGCTTGTTCACTGCTTACCCAGTTCGTTGATATGAAAGCTGCGGAACTTCGTCCTGTACTGGGAGGAATCCATTTCAATGTTCATAACAACACCGGATTGGATATGGTGTCTACAGACGGTCATGTGTTGAGTCAGTTTAGCCACCAGCTAAATGAGGAATTAGCAGATAATGGATTTATTATCAGTTCCAAAACAGCAGGTATCATAGCCAACTTGTCCAAAAAAGGATCTGATGACATCTGTACAATAAAATTCGACAGCAGAAATGTGCAATTTGATTCGAATGGATACACCATTACTGCCAGATTGATTGATGGGAAATATCCCAATTATAGAGGCATTTGGCCGCCATCCACATCATGTGAGATGACCGTGGACAGACAGGGGATGATTTCGGTACTTAAACGGTGTCTGATATTTAGCAACGTGTATAGTAGAATGGCAATTACGATCCGCAAAAACGAGCTGATCATGTGTGGCGAGAATATGGATTTCCAGTGTTCTTCAACTGAAAACATGCCCGTTAATTACGACGGTCCGGAAACAACAGTATATCTCAACGGTAATAATCTTTTGAATATATTGAAAACGATCAATGACGACACCGTTGTGATAAGATTCAACGACCCTACGAAACCATTCATCCTTATTCCCGAAAAACAAGAACAGGAAACTGAAATGAGTTTCTTGCTTATGCCAATGGCGTGAATAACCAAAACCGTGCCAGGCGGGTTCCCGGCAAACACAAATAGTTTAAAATCATGAATACATTAGAGAAACTTAGAGATTTTATCAATTCTCATGAAGATTGGGAATTGGAAGCGAACAAGGCCATCGAAGAAAATGGATGGAACGACGAAATCGGTGAGGACTATGGCATCTGTTCTGATCAAACTCACAGGTTAGCATTTGACGGAAATATGGTTGCTCATATCGTAGCCAAATGAGGGAAAGAAATGATAAAATTTCTATAAAATATGACTGCAAATATAAAGAGTCATATTCACTTTCGACTTAAGAGAAATATGACTCTTTGTGTTGTCCTCATATTTTGAATCTGTCCCTTTGGGTGTAAGAACCTTTATTAATTATCATATGCAGACTGACAGAGTAATTGCGTTAATATATAAATTATGTTATTTTTAAAAATTAATAAATACACCAACTAACCGAAATTACTATATTTGAACATTAAAAATTTATTAATAATGCGGAGCTGCTGCTTGCCATCATCAAGCTGATCGAGGACAAGATGAATGCGCCTGATGATACGGCCAGTGTCGGTGTCCAGATAATCCTGTTGGTGGAAGATTCCATTCGTTTTTACTCTTCGGCCTTACCACACTTGTATAAGTTCGTGCTAGAACAGAGCCAGATGTTTGCGAAGGAGGCCTTGAACGACCATCAGCGTACGTTGCGTATGCGCGGACGTCCCAAAATCAAACTGGCGCGTACCTATGAAGAGGCAGTCCGTATCTTTAACCAGTATCGCGATAATATGTTAGGGATTATTTCGGACATGAGCTTCATGCACGACGGTGTGAAAGATCCCTATGCCGGGTATAAGTTTGGGCAGTATGTGCGGAAGACCGGCCTGATCATTCCTTTCGTGCTGGAATCGTCGGAGGCGAGCAACAAGGTGTACGCAAAAGAGTTGGGAGCTTCTTTTATCGACAAGAATTCCAAGAGTTACCCACAGGATCTGCGGAAGAAGATCATGCAGCGTTTCGGTTTCGGCGACTTCGTCATCTTGAATCCCCAGACGAAGGAAGAGATCATGCGCATCAAGGACTTGAAGGATTTGCAAAAGAAAGTCTTTCAGATACCCGATGATTCTCTGGTTTACCATCTGAGCCGTAACCATTTCTCCCGCTTTTTCTATTCCCGTGCCATGTTTCCGCCGGCAGAGGTGTTGAAGCGTGTGGACGTGAGCGACTACAAGGATATGGATGAGGCGCGGAAGCTGATTTTCGACCTGATCGTACAGTACCGGCGGATGAAGAATTCCGGTGTCGTTGCGGTCTACCAGAAGGAACGCTTTGACGAGTACAGCAACTTCGCCCGTATCGGAGACGGTTCGTTGGGAGGAAAAGGAAGAGGCCTTGCGTTTATCGGAGCGATGGTGAAGCGTTATCCTAAGTTGGAACACGAACATTTTGCAGTGACCATTCCGAAGACGGTCGTGATCTGTACGGATATCTTCGATGAGTTTATGGAGACAAACGAACTGTATCCGGTCGCTTTGAGTGATGTGGATGATGAGACGATCTTGAAATATTTCCTGCGTGCCAGCCTTCCCGCCCGTCTGATTGAAGACCTGATGGCGTTTTTCGATGTTGTCAAAAGCCCGATTGCCGTCCGGTCGTCCAGCCTTTTGGAAGATTCCCATTATCAACCGTTTGCCGGAATTTATTCTACTTATATGGTACCCAAGCTGGAGGATAAATACGACATGCTCCGTACATTAAGTGATGCGATCAAAGCGGTCTATGCTTCTGTGTTTTATCGTGACAGTAAGGCCTATATGACAGCAACATCGAATCTTATCGATCAAGAAAAGATGGCGATCGTTTTACAGGAGGTGGTAGGAAACCGGTACAATGATCATTTCTATCCGACGATTTCCGGTGTCGCGCGTTCGTTGAATTTCTACCCGATTGGAAATGAAAAGGCGGAAGACGGCATTGCCAATATCGCCCTGGGGCTTGGCAAGTATATCGTAGACGGCGGGCAGACACTGCGCTTTTCTCCCCGCCATCCGCATAATATTCTGCAGATGAGTACGATGGACTTTGCTTTGCGTGAGACGCAGACCCGTTATTATGCACTCGACCTGAAGAACCTGGCGGAACAATTCTCGGTAGACGATTCGTTTAACCTGCTTCGTCTGAACCTGAAAGATGCCGATGCAGACGGTTCGTTGAAGTTCATTGTCTCGACCTACGATCCTTATGACCAGATCATTCGTGACGGCTACTATCCCGGCGGACGCAAGATTTTATCTTTCGTCAACGTTCTTCAGCATGACGTGTTCCCGCTTGCCGATACGCTCGACCAGATTCTGCATGTCGGGCAGGAAGAGATGGGGCGTCCCATAGAAATTGAATTTGCGGTAAATATCGACCCCATGAAGACAGAGCAGAGCAGGGGAGGCAGTCCTACGGCTACATTCTATCTCTTGCAGATTCGCCCGATCGTGGACAACAAAGAGGTGATGGAAGAAGATTTGACACTCGTCGAACAAAAGGATACGATACTCTCGTCGACAAGCGTCTTAGGACATGGCATCGTGACGGATGTGCAAGATATCATATATGTGAAGACCGGTGCTTTCAACTCTGCCAACAACCAACTGATAGCTTACGACATCGAGAAGATGAACCGCGGGTTCACCGCAGAGGAAAAGAACTATGTCCTGGTCGGTCCCGGCCGTTGGGGCAGCAGCGATTCCTGGTTGGGCATTCCGGTGAAATGGCCGCATATCAGCAATGCCCGCGTCATTGTGGAATGCGGGCTGGAGAACTATCGTGTCGATCCGAGCCAGGGAACGCATTTCTTCCAGAATCTGACGTCGTTCGGGGTTGGCTATTTCACGATCAATCCGTTTAAGGGAGATGGCTGGTTCGATGAAGAATATCTGAACTCCTTGCCTGCGGTGGAAGAAACCGAATATCTCCGCCATGTCCATTTCGATAAACCGATCGTGATCAAGATGGACGGAAAGAAGAGTCTGGGCGTGGTGCTGAAACCTGAAAAATATGAATAGCTTTTGATAAAGCTATTCATATTTTTCTTTGCCTTGTGCATATTCTTTTTTCTTCTTTGCGATATCCATGGATTGGTGAGTGGCACTGAAACGTGCATGTTGTACGATGATATCCTGGATGGCCGGATTCTCTCCGAGTCCCTTCATGAGTACATCTACGTGATATCCCTGCTTTTCCAGCTCTTCTTTCCAGTCGCCGGCAATGTCGTTTTTAACGTGTTCGCCGGCAACAAACAAGAACGGCATCAGTAGGATCGTTTTACAGTCTTTTTTCCGGATCTGTGACAATGCATCGTCAAAATACGGATACCCTTCTATGGTCCCGACGAACCACTGGTCGAATCCTTTTGCCTTCAGCATATAATCCAGCATGGCGTATTGTGCCGTATTGGGTGTATAAGTGCCATGTCCGACCAACAGAACAGCATCTTCCTTGCCTCGCTGAGTGGTAATGGCTTTTATCACCGCCTCATAGTCGTCCGGGCTGTACAACAAAGGAATGCTCAAGCGTACTTCTTTGAAATCTTGTTGCTGTGCTGCAATATCTTTACGCAACGATTCCGTCTCGATCCCGTCTATGATACTGCTGGGTTGGACCAGGATATGGGTATAACCGTCTGCTTTCAACTGCTTGAGCGCTTCTTCCGGATTCATCTTCTGTATGCCTTGCGCTTTCAAACGACGCATGACGATACGAGATGTCCAAGCCTCGCGGACCTCAATCCCCGGAAAAGCTTCAGCTATCTTCTTGTTGACGGCATCTATGGTCTTGGCACGCGTATCTTCGTGGGTTGTCCCGAAATGTACGACAAGCACGGCACCTTTCTCACCGTCTTTCAAGGAACCGAACAGATCGGATTCCATAAAATTACCCTCTGCCCGCACGGATTGTGACAAGATGCAGAATAAACAAAACACCCTTAAAACTGAATTGAAGGCATTCTTCAAAAAACTGAAACGATTTAAAATAGACATATGGCAAAAACATTTTAATTAATTACGACTCACATAGCGAATTGAGAGGATCACTCCGGTCACCGACAAGACGCATCCACCCAATAGCAAGATCCACATCAAAACATCCCTTAGCGTGTGGTGCCGGGCAAAAAAAACTGTGCTGAAACAGTGCAATCCTTTGTACATCCAGACACGATATCGGGTATTCTCGTTGAAATACCGGCAACTGCCGTCTACCGGATCCAGGTAGTAACAACTCTTATCGGCATCCCGGACTTTTATTTTATAGACCGGCAACGGCAATGCGTTTTTCAGGCTGATATAATAATTGTCATATTCTGTCAGCAAAGAGACTTCGACAGGAACCTCTTTTCCCCGAATGTGTTGCATCATTTCCCGGCAGAAGGTTTCGTCCACTTCCAACCGGCGGACTTCTGACGGTATGGTTGCATCAACAAGATAAGTCTCTTTTTCCGTTTCTACCTTGTAGCAAGGGTATCCTCCTAAACTTGTCCAAGTCAGATTCTTGATCCCCTCCTGTTCCAATATGCGTTGGCAATCCAGCCTGTACGCATCCAATGCCAACGACGAACCGTTTATTTCATCCCGGACATTGCGTGGCTCGTGGACTTTCGATATCCATTGCGGCACTTGAGCCAACGACATAAACCCGCTGAATATCCACGTCAAGGTGAACAATCCGAAACAAAGGCCGGCCAGATGATGCCACCGGAACAGCCTTTTCCGGTATGGAGTTCCTGTGTGATGCTTTTTCCGGGCTATCCGAAAAGAACGGATACCGACATAAATTCCGGAAAGCGTCATCAAAATACCGATTCCTGAAACCCATAGCACAATGTCTTTCCATGGTTGACGCCCGTGTGCCCGGAACTGCTTGACATAAATCCAGTGGGGGATAGCCCCGACCCAAGCCCAGAAACGTGACTTCCATGTCGTAAACTGCAAAGCGTCTCCTGTCCTGGACGACAAATAAAGTTCTCCCTTTTCTTCATCCGGGAAACAATAATGATAAACCGGGAAATCTTTGAACGGATATGCACCGATCAGCCAAACGTCGATCTCGTTGAGTGTATCTTTCAGCATCGCATCCCCGGAAGACCATCGATTCGCAATTTGCTGCAATTGCCCGGAGGAAAACTTGCCTATGGGAAGCCCTGTCCGGGCATTCAAAAGGAATTCTTCTTCCTCTGTCGAAATGCGAATGACGTTTTCTCCGGCACGTTTGTTGAGGCTGATGCTTTTCACCGGGTCTCGTAGCGGCAACTCTTCCACCAGATTTTGTATCGGCAACAGGACCGTGTCAATGTCTTCGGCAAACGCTAAGGCTTGTTCCTTTTCGACACGGGGGTATGTATGATACATCATCACAATGCCGCTGACAAACCACATAAGGAACAGGATACTGAGGCAAATCCCCAGTATCCTGTGCGTTTTTATGAATAAACGATGGATTTTCATTCTACATGTCAAATGAAACCGTAAACTTCACATTGCGTCCTTCTTCCGGAATGAAGCCGATCGTGTTGACGGAAGTCATATAATAATTCTTGTCGAAGATATTGTTGATATTCATTTGCAACTTCCAGTTTTTAAATGAATATCCCACCATTGCGTTGGCGATGGCATAAGGCTCGAATTCCAATGTATTGGCAGTGTTGACATACGCTTTGCTCGAATAATTGAAACCTACTCCTAACTTTAACCCTTTCAGCGAGCGGTCAAAGTCGTAAAAAGCCCATCCGTAAGCCATGTGCTTCGGGACAAGATTCAAGTAATTGCCGGCCTGTGTGTTCTCGGCATAGTCATTCTTCGCGTATTCTTTCAGTTTGGCAACTGTGAATGTATATCCGGCATTAATGTTAAACTGCTGCCACGGGCGAGTGTTGATATCCACTTCAAGTCCTTTAGAATCGGCTTTTCCTACCTGTCCCGAAATCGTTTGCCCGTCTTTTGTCCCTAAGCTTTGAACCATGTTCTTCCGCAGGATGTAGAATCCGGAGATGTTGGCATTGAACTTGTCTGAAAATGCTATGTGCGATCCGGCTTCATACTGGTATCCCTTTTCCGGACTGAACACGTTCTTGCCGCTGGGTTCGATCACCTTGCCGTCATTGCCGATATAGACATATCCCGGCGAAGCCACCGTACGTGTCGGCTTGAAGTAATTGCTGGTCGAAGCATAAACGTTGAACGCATCCGTGAACTGGTAAAGCAGGCTGAAACGATAGGTCAACGCATTGTCATGGATATGCGCCTTTTCGTCTTTGGAGGTTACGACTTTGTCTTTCGTATAAGCCTGTTGGTAAGTCCGGTCGTAACGGTCATAACGCAGACTTAGCAATGCCGATAACCGGTCTGTCAGATTCAAATAGTCTTGCACGTAAATGCCATGCATATATTCCCAAGCCAAGTTTCTTTTTTGGTAAGGCAGATTCAAGTCGCCTTGGTTCAAGACAGGATCGACGACGGAGAGATGTGCGTTTTTCCCGGGACCGGTTGCATCGGCAGCATAATTGGCCGTATAGCGAGGGGTGTACAGGGATGAGAAAGAATAGCCACCCAAGAAGTTATGCTTGACCTCTCCGGTCATGAATTTTCCTTTCAACTCCAATTGATTTTGTAAAAGGCTGACCTTGTATGCGAACTGGTAACCGACACGCTGTATGGAATCCAGGCTTATGTATGTCTTGGTGTTTCCATTCATATAATAATGGTTGTATATGGGATCGGAAGATGTCAGATACGTCAACTTCTCGGAAGCATAATAATCCAGATCGTCATAGTAGTAGGAGAGATAGTCCGACAAGCTCCAGTCCGGGTTGGTGAACTGGTGCGTCCATTTGGCAGACACAGTCAGGTCCTTGTCTGCAAGATGGTCCAAGGGGTCATTGTAGCGTGTACGGCGGTCGAAATCTTCCGGAAGATCGCCCGGCCGGTAAACCACCGATCCGTCTGCATCATAAATATCCTTGTCGACATGAGGTTGTCCGGTATCCGTCCCGTAACGGTCGTTTTTCGCACTGACGGAAAAGTTCAGTTTGTCATAATCGCTAAGGCGGAAGTTCAAGGCGAAATAGGCATTGTAGGCCCGATCGTTCGTGTGTCTCCATCCTTCACCTCCGCTCATGGAGAAGTCTGTCCTGAAATTGACGCCCCGGGCAATGTTGCCGCCGGCACCTCCCTGGATCGAATAGCGCCCCCAGCTGCCTATACTCATTTGCGCATTTACTCGCGGAACAGATGTCGGTTGCTTGTGTACGAGGCTGATGACCCCGCCGAGTGCCGAATGCCCGTACATGACGGATGCCGCTCCTTTCAGTATCTCGATGCTTTCGATCGAAGCTAAGGTTGTATTGGGGGCTGAAGCATATAAGTTATGACGTTCGTCGCGGATTCCGTCTGTCACTACCACAAACGTGTTGAAACCACGAATGTAGAACGACTGGAAGCCGCCATACGAATTGTTCGGGCGGACTCCCGTGACGTTACGGGCAACATCGATCAATGAATTCAAAGAAAGGTCGGAAATCATCGGGGCTGACATCCGGGACACGGAAAGTGGAGCCTGCGACAAAGGTACCGGTAACCTGCCGACTTCGGTCGGTTTGACATACTGGCTAGTGATGACAACCTCATCCAATCTCAACGTGTCTTTGGACAAATCTTGCGCAAAGGCACTACTTACTCCCAGGCATAACATGCCCACAGTAAAAAATTTCGATTTCATATAGCTATAAATAAAAATAAATAAAGATGCCTCTTACCCCGGAAGCAAAAGTTATCTATGTGTATTTGGCAGGTTTCCTGGCTCGATCCTATCAGACGCCTTCCCATTCCCGGTATGATATTGAGGAACAGTGGCATGCAGGTCTTTTTGATTTCTTGCGAAACGGACCATACAGTAGCGGGGAACTGCTCCGGCTTTCCACCGGATTCCCTTTTAAACACCGGCAGGAAGCCGGCGTTTCACCAAAAACGGTGCAAAATTATAAAATTTATAGATTGGATGTTCTCTGTAGTAGTAAAATACCTACTTATAGGTATTTTTCCATAATACAAGCCTTAACCCCTTGTCAAATCAAGCGGGGAACGTAATTTTGCACAAGTTTTTGGTTCCACGATACCCGTTCGTTACGGGGAGGTGTTAAAAAGGGAACCGGGTGCAAATCCCGGACAGACCCGCTGCTGTAAGTTCCACACCAAACTCTTTGAATATGCTACAAGCCACTGTCCGCAAGCCGGATGGGAAGGCATTCAAAGACGGAATAAGTCAGAAGACCTGCCAAAAACAACATCGTTTTAATGCTTTCGGGGAATAGAGCAACAAAACATCGAGCCATGCCATTCTTTATCCTTGTATAGAGACATCATTTCTCCATGTGTACATTCTCTGTAAGCGATTCGATACCGGATAATATGTAATTATTAATATTTGAATAACTAAAAACAAAGAGAAATGAAAAAAATCAAATTTGCATTGTTTGCGTTCATGGTAGCCCTGACTTCCTTTGCGTTCACGGCTTGCGATGACGACGACAAAGTGGAAGTAGTCCCGGTGACCGGTGTCTCGGTCGGTCCGGAGACATTGGAATTGAAAGAAGGAACGACTGGCACGTTGACGGCTGCCGTAGTCCCGTCTAACGCCACAGTCGCGACGGTGACATGGAGCAGCTCGGATGAAAGCGTAGCCACCGTAGATAAAGGTGTCGTTACGGCGGTTGCCGAAGGAACGGCGACAATCACCGCTAAGACGGACGATGGCGGTTTCACAGCCACTTGCAACGTCACGGTGACAAAAGAAACACCTGCGTTTGACGAAAGCAAATACCACTTCGACCTCTTCCTGACCGTAGGCAAACATGGCGGCATGAGTTCCAAGAATACGACCGTGGTCAACAGCATCAGCAAGCTGACTGCCGATATGGGGGTAATCACCATTACGGGCGAAGGTACGGAGCTGAACGATTATGCGATGGAATGTATCTCAAAAGGCAAGTACTATTACCAGATTCCGTCGGACGAGAACCGCTTTGTGAAGTATCAAATCAAGGATAACAAAGTTGTCGTGATCAAAGATTGTCCGTTCAAGGGAAATGTTTATAAAGTACGTTCTTATACCCATGCTTGGTTGGACGACAACACCCTGCTGATTATGTCTGCCAACGGTAAAAAGACGGGTGTGATTTGGACAAAACTGAACACGGCCGACATGTCTATTATCGATGAAGGCGAGTTGAACATCTCTGTTCCGGAAGGTTATAGCAAACTGACATCATCCGGTATCCTGACTTACCGTCAGGCTGACAACAAACTGTTCTATTTCTATTACGGAAAAACGCAAGGGACAAACTCGATGGATAGTAAAAACGAACCGAACTTCCGTACTGCCGTGATCGCTCCGGAAACAATGGAAGTGGAACAAAACCTTGTTTCCCCTGTCCACAGCGAAATGGCCGGTAGTGCTTACGGCGAGTTGATGCAAAACTGCGTGATGTATGACGAAGCCGGTAACCTTTACCTCGCCGCTTTTGCCGATGAAGATATCGAACGCGGACTTCTGCTTCGTATCAATGCCGGTGAATATGAGTTTGACGCCTCTTACAATGGTTACCCGGATGCCGATGGCAAACTGATGACCGCTCAATACCTCGGAAACGGCAAGGCTCTTGTTTACGGACGTAACGATGCTTCAGGCACGAAGATCGACAGCTACAGCCACTACTACTCTATCGTCGACCTCGCCACCGGCCAGCGCACACGCCTCGCCTACAACGGTAAGGAGATTGCCTATAGCGGAGGACGATTCTCACAACGCAGCGTCATCTTCAACGGTAAGGCTTACATCGGCGTGAACACTGAAGCTGATGCAAACGCTGTCATCTACATCTACGACATCGCCACCGGCACGGTCGAAAAGGGTGCCGAAGTCGCAGGCGGTTTCTACTTCGACATGATCCGCGTCATGGAGAACGATTAAACCTATGGCATAAAAGTTATCAATTCGTTATATTCGGCAAGAAGCCGGTATCTCAAACACTTCTTTTGAAAAAGAGAAATGTATGAATAGTATAATCTAATGAATTATAATTATTGAACGTATCAGAGGAGATTGTATCTAAAAACTTATGGCTTTTAGATACAATCTCCTCTGATTTTTATCGTATTTCTTGTATTGTATGTTATTTTTCTAAACTGACAACTTCAATGATCCAGTCTTTTTTCTTACCTCCTGCAGCCTCGACTACATAAGTATTGGCTTTGCTCCAATCACCAGGAATACCTAATTTCGGAGAGCCATTAGTTGGCATCATACGAGCTGCCGTCGAGAGAGCAACGGCAATGACGAGTTCTTTTTTTGATAATTTATTCAACTGATCAGTCGGAAATTCCTCTGATATTGTAACATAGATATTTACGATTCCTGCATTGGAATCGATATCTGAAGTATAACTCAGGTCTACTTCTTTTACAAGAAATTCATCAGAAGATGGACTCTTTTCATCACTGATATAGCGGTAGCGTACTGTGCTGACAGATGCAATTTCGGCCTCTTCATACAACGGAAGTTCGTCCAAATTACCTTCCAAACAGGAGGATAAAGAAATGACAGACAGGATTAATAACAAACTATAAAATATCTTTTTCATGACTTAATTGTTTAATAATTACCAACCTTCATTTTGTTTATCAATAATGCCACTGGCCGCACGGGTGTCGATGTTTCCCTGTGGTATCGGGAATAAATATCTTTTCGTTGTGAACTTTCGATTCCAGCTGTTCAATAAGGTAAGTTGATTGATACATGCTGCTTTGCGATCGCTTGTGATAGAGATTTTATATATAGGAGCATTCAAATCTTTGATGACATCTCCAGGTTCTCTTCCGTAATTACTGTAAGAGCCATATTTACCCCAACGAAGATAGCTGTAATAGATATCTGCTTCTTCGTATGCCATTTCTACACGTCTTTCACGGATGTAATCTTTCCAAGCATCTTCAAGAGTGGTGGCTGTAGATCCTGGAAGTCCTCCGTGTATCACCCGAGTTTCATTCAGTGCTTTGATAGCAACCGGTATATTTCCTTTTAATAAGTAAGCTTCCGCCAAATTCATATACATTTCTCCTAATCTTACAATCACATAATGGAAATTGACTTTCTCTAAAAGAGGATCATGAGGTACGATATATTTCCTCCAGTAATAACCTGTAGCTGTGGTATACCATGCTCCGTTTTCATTAGCCCGTATTCCTTGTGAGGCATTTCCTCCCATGTTCATTTCCAAATATTCACCTAATAATGAAGTCTTGTCTCTTACAATTGTAGCATCCATACGTTTATCTCGGTTCATATACATGAGATCCGTTATATCACGGGGTGAGCTGTTTTTTATGTATAGATTATGGGTGATTAATGGGTAGTCGCCACGGCTGGTAGTCAAGTCCAAAGATGTTGGAATATATCTCTTTTCTCCGTCAAAACGTGTAAATGTTTCGATTGAACCTTTTTCTAATCCAGTCGTGTTTAAGAAATCGATATTATCTTTAATTTGGGAAGATTCATACCAAACTTTCGCTTCACCTGTTTTTTCATCCGTGACAAGGTATTGGTCAACCAAATCCTGAGTAGGCCAATAACGTCCCCATGAATCAAAAGTCTGTACTTCTGGGTTTAATGTATTAATCCCATTTTTACTTCCTTTGATAATTTCATCGATCGGTAAGTTTGGCATGACTCTGACCAATTCATTAAAATCTACAACAGAAGCATCTTCTTCCAAGTAATAACGTGCCATGATTATTTCTGCATCTTCGGGTGATTTGTCATTGAAAAGACTTTCATAATTATTAGTTAAACTGTATTTACCTGATTCAATGATTTTGTTGGCAGAAGATATAACAATATCCAGAAACTTCTCATCCTTAGTATAGGCAAAAGCTTGTAATGCTGCTCTGCAACGTAATGCCAAAGCCACATATTTATTGGCTCTGCCATGTTTGGAGGTTTCCGGTAATCCTTCTGCTGCTTTGTCTAAATCAGCGAAAACATATCTATAACTTTCTTCGATATTACTAGTAAGAGGCGTTTGAAAGGCTTCTTTATCGTCTAAAGAAAGAACTCGGGTGATAGGGACGAAGCGGCCCATCTTGCGAGTCATATCAAAATAAAGGGCCCCACGTAGAAAATAGCCTTCTGCGATAAATTTTTTTTTTCTTTCTTCCGGTAATTCGGTTTGTGCCACTTTCTCAATAATCATGTTACACTTCCGTTGTTCACTGAAACGTCCGAAACCATAGTCACTATAGGAATCTATGCCGGTTTCCGTTGCTGTATTGTCAATACTGTTGTCATATTGATCACAGCGGCATCCGTTTGGAGTAAGAGCTTCCCAACTAGCCGAATTTCCTGTAAAATGTGTGATCGTACCGTTGTAGCTTTTCATAATGAATGCTTCTATAGTTTCCTCGTTTTCCCATACGGTTTCTTCGTTGTAGCTTTCGAATGGTTTTGTATCCATTACATCACACGATGTAGTTATTCCGGTTATAGCCAGTCCTACATATAATATACGAATATATTTGTTGATCATATCTTTTTCTTTATTTAAAATCCTAAATTCAAACTTATTGCATAAACTCTTTCGTTCGGATATCCATAATGTTGTACGGATGAATTTTCGGGATCGAGCCCGTATTTAGTCGTTTCGGAAATTGTAAACAAGTTTTGTCCAGAGAGAGCGATTGTCGCTTTTGCCACCCATGGTACATGTTTGATCAAAGATTCTTTGAAGTCGTACCCGAATTGAAAATCTTTCATACGGAAATAGGCTCCATTGATTAACCAAAAATCACTGGAAACGTAATTGTTATCACCATTCAGGCCGGAACTTGATTTCAGTCGTGGATAGCGTGCATTCCAATTATCAGATCTCCAAAAATCAGTTTGATATTCATGCGAATCAGCAGTTGGCTTTCTGATTCAAAAATTAAAAATTAACAAATGTAAG
>OKWE01000200.1_pt1 | contig 71334 bp, 91 predicted proteins | sample 1607051 | NCBI WGS metagenome assembly OKWE01 (sample SAMN04414079, study PRJEB24778) | human gut metagenome | material: faecal | host: Homo sapiens | reverse complement strand
TTTGGTTACCTGCCGTTGTTTCCGAAACAGGCGGCTAACAGTCTGGTAACTGAAATGTCGCAATATTTTGTTTTTTTGCAGATATGTCTGTTCTGTAATTCTTGTAAAACGCTTAATTATAAACGTTTTACGTTTAATTCTCGTCATTCTGTTTTTTATTGCATTTCTAAATATTACTTATGTGGCCCGACACACATGGGCTACACTTGCTTTCCATAGCGGACAGCCGGTGGGGATTATCAGTCAGGCTTTGGGACATTCGTCCCTGCGGGTGACGGAAACCTATCTCAAGCCTTTCGGCAATGAGCTGGTCGATAAGGCAAACAGGCAACTGATAGCTTCCGTTAGAAAATGTAAATGGAAAAATGAAACAGAATATAGGGCAGGATTATAAGCCGGAATTACTTATCAAGTAACGGTGTTGTTAACGTTGTAAATATATGCTAAATTTTACCAAATGCCAATTAATTGTTAGAAAAAGTTTAATTAAATCTTGTATTTAGTCCTGAAGCCCGCAAATCCCACCTTATATAATATATATTGCCCCGTTCGTATTCCGTATAAGATATACGAACCCCTTTCCCCGCTTCGGATGTAAAAGCGGAGCCGAAGCTTCGGTGGTTGAAAGATAGGAATTATAGCGGTGGTAACGGTTGGTTTATGTGCAGGTTCTATAAACTGCACAGTCTTCTTTCCGGTGTCCGACCGTTACTTGATAAGTAATCTACAATCAATTCCCATATTTATTAATTAAAAGACAATTAACATGATGAAGACTAAATTTTATGCACTGTTGTTCTTTCTGACAGTAGCAATGTCCGGATGTGATAACGAGTACGATGACACCGGTATCCGCACACAGATTGCCGAAGTCACAGACCAGGTGAAAGCCTTGCAGACCTTGACCGAAGCTTTGCAAAACCGTGATTACATTCTTTCGGTAGTACCCACTACCGTGGAAGGAGTACCCGGTTACCTCATCACTTTTGCCCAGGCAGAGCCGGTAACCATTCTTTGCGGAACTTCCGTAATTGCTGCGGTGGATACTTCACATGGTGATTACGTAGTCTTTACGCTTGCCGATGGAACAACGACCATTACACTGCCCCGAAGCAATGCCGTCACCATCGGACTCGACGGTTACGATGTATTATATTGTACCGCTTCCAGCCTGGATATCCCATTGCTGTTTCCCGCTACCTTGAAATCCGGTGATTATACATCCATTGCAGCTACCGTCACCAACGATAACGGTACGGGGACGGATATACAAACCCGTGCTTCTGCCGGTACGAACGGTGTTTGGAAGGTGGACATAACCCAACCGGCTTTTGGTGATGATGGAATGATTATTCCCAACAGTTCCAAAGTTACGCTTACTCCGCCAAAACATGTAAAGCTTTCCGATACCGCTATTCTGAAAGTGACGTTGGTAGATAAGAGAGGTATGGAGACAACCGTTACACGCCCCATTAAGTATTCCGTTGTTGCTGCCGTAACCTCTACCGCCGGAAATCTGAGCAGTGTAGCCACCGATGCGGAGATGACTGCACTTGCCATAAAAGGCAGTGTGAATGCTACCGACCTTGCCTATATCCGCAATACCCTTACCAAGCTCGAAGTGCTCGACCTCTCCATGACGGATATGGTTACCCTTCCCGGTTGGGGATTGGGCTTTCATCCGGATGACGGTTATCAGCCTAATACAACATTGAAAGAAGTGATGCTTCCCGCAAGCCTTGTTACCATCGGTAAATCTGCATTCCTCAATTGCCGGGCATTGGATTATGTCGATACCGGCAATGCTGAAACAATCACCGAATATGCCTTTGAAGGATGTAGTAACCTGCGTGAGGTCATCCTGTCCGAAAAACTGAAAACAGTAGGTAATTGTGCTTTTAGAAATTGTGTCTCCTTGTCGTTGATTGATATTCCGGGAAGTGTGGAAACATTGGGGCGCTGGGTGTTCGAGAACTGCGGAAACCTGCAGAGTGTTGTCTTGCACGAAGGTGTACAATCTTTGTCTGAAAGCACTTTCTACGGATGCGGCATCCGTTCCGTCAGCATACCCTCTACTGTGACAAGCATTCCTAAATGGACTTTTCAGGACTGCAAGTATCTGGAACATGTGAACTGGCACGACGGCATTACCTCAATAGGTGAGGCGGCTTTTAACCGTTGTACTTCGCTCCGGAACATAAGGATTCCTGCCGGGGTGACCTCCATAGCGGATGATACGTTCTATGGTTGCACCGTTCTTCATTCCGTAGGTTTCCATGATAATATAACCCGTATAGGTGTCAACGCGTTTGATAAATGTTACGCTTTGGCCTTGGAAGAAGTAAATCAAGATAACCCTTACAATCTGCCTGCCAGCCTGACTACGCTTGGAGAATGTGCTTTTCAGAATTGTACCGGCATTACACGTGTATGCTTGCCGGAAGGTGTTACCGTCGTACCGAAATATGCCTTTAACGGATGTACCAAATTAAATGGCGTTGTACTTTCCGAACAGACTGCAACGATAGGAGATTGGGCGTTTGCCGGTACGGCACTGACCGGAATCTCCCTACCTGCAACGGTTACTGCTCTGGGAGATAATGTGTTTCACAACTGTTCGGAACTGATAGGCATACAGAGCTATGCTACAACTGCACCGACTATTACCGCCACTACTTTCAGTCATGATAAGGGCACTATCAAAGAGCAGTGCCGGTTGTTTGTCCTTCCCGCTGCATCATCGGCATACGACAGCTGGAAAAATTATTTCAAAGCACTGGTTGCGGACTTGACTGTGCAACCATAATCGCCTGTCCTTTTCGGTCGGCATTATTCGGAGAAAAAAAGAGTTTTTACTAATCCCATAAAACAAATCAAAATTATGGCAGAAAATATTAAGTATCAAATCAATGGTCAGTTGGCCGACAATACCGTTACGGTGGATAATAAGGAAGATATGATTCTTGTCCCCGTCAACATCGGCAGCGCAAACGAGGCGCGCATCATCGCCGAGATGAAAGCCGAAGACTCAGGCTTGCGCGAGGAAACCATCAAGCACGTGTTCGAGTTGGAAAAACGTGTAATCAAACGCCTGCTCATGAGTGGCTACAGTGTGAATACAGGGCTTTATTACGCCAGTGTCAGCTTTCGTGGTATCGTTGAAAACTCGCAATGGAATTCTGCAAAGAATTCTATCGTAGTGAATTTCAATGTAGGGGCGGATTTGCGCCAGGCAATAAAGAATACTACCGTAGGCATCATCGGCGAGAAGGGTTCGGCAATGTTTGTTACAGGCGTGCAGGATGCTGCCACCCGTGCACAGGATGCCAGTGCCACTGCAGGACGAGCTTTCACCCTCACGGGCGGTAAGCTGAAAATAGCCGGTACAGACCCCTCGGTAGGTATTACACTGACCGATTCTTCTGGTACGGAAACAAAAATAACGGAAGACCTTTACGTCGTGAACGACCCGTCCCGGCTGACATTCATCATCCCCGCAGGCCTTGCCGACGGCACGTATGAACTGAAAGTGACGACGCAATTCTCCGGTTCCGGTTCCAAATTACTGAAAACCCCGCATAGCGCCGCCAAAACCATTTATATCGGCAAAGCGCCCGAAGGCGGAGGCGGTTCGTCCGGCGGTGAAGAAGAAAATCCTCTCGGATAAACAAGAGTTGGTATGCAGCCACGCTGCACAGTACTGTGCAGTATGACTGCATAGCCTTGTGCAGGGTAGCTGCATAGAACTGTTCGGGATGGCTGCATAATGCCATCTGTCATTACTCCCGATTATGGTGGGAAACATATAGAAAGTGCTGTTCATAGAATCTTATGGACGGCACTTTTTGTAACTCAATGAAAATACATAAGGAAAGATACTTTCGCTTTCTATCTCTATAAAAAGGATTTTGTATCTTTGTCATCCGAATTAAAACCATGCAGCGTACCTGAACTCTGCAAGTGGTTTTATGCTTTTACAAAAGAAGATGATTGACAAAGAAATAAGTAATCTGAAAGCTATTGATGCCTTGATCCGGCAGGAACAGCCTTTTGCCGTTTATCGTATTCCCGGTGAGGACACTCCCCGTTTGCTGACACAAGCGTCGGGAAGCGTCCGTCTGTTGTATGACCTCAAGGACTTAGACGGGGCACGCGGTTTCGTCATTGCGCCGTTCCGGGTGAGCGAGTCGTGTCCGGTTGTGCTGATACAGCCGGAGCGGTGGGGACAGCCTTTGCCGCTTGGCGAGTACGCGGAAGAGGAGCTGGAAGCTTTCCGGTTGCGTCAAGACCGGGAAACATTTTCGGAAACTTGCACGGAAGAGTACGAAGCATGCTTCCGGACATTTACAGAAGCTTTGCGCAGCAAGCGGTTTGATAAATTGGTCCTTTCCCGCAAATCCGTCATCGGGCAGTGCCCGGGTTTCTCGCCCTCGGCAGTGTTCCGTGCGGCGTGCAAGCATTATATCCATTCTTATATATACTTATGCTATACACCCCGGACAGGTATCTGGATGGGCAGTACCCCCGAGATTATTCTGTCCGGAGAGAAAAACGAGTGGAATACTGTAGCATTGGCGGGAACCCTGCCTTTGCAAAATGGCAGACTGCCGCAGGAATGGGGCGAGAAGAACCGGCAGGAGCAGGACTATGTAGTGTCTTATATCCGTCGGCAACTCCTGTCATCGGGCATTCATCCCACGGAGAGCGGTCCGTATCCCGCTTATGCCGGAGCGCTGTCGCACCTGAAAACAAGTTTCCGTTTTACCCTGAAAAACAACAACCGTTTGGGAAGCCTTCTGGAGCTTCTGCATCCGACCCCTGCCGTGTGCGGTCTGCCGAAAGAGGAGGCATACCGCTTTATACTGGACAACGAAGGGTATGACCGCCGCTATTATTCCGGTTTCATCGGGTGGCTCGACCCTGACGGCAAGACGGATTTGTACGTGAACCTGCGGTGTATGCACATCGAAAACGGGCAGTTGTCTTTCTATGCCGGCGGCGGACTGCTGGCTTCTTCGGAGCTGAATGACGAATGGCTGGAAACGGAAAAGAAGTTGCAGACCATGAAACGGTTGGTAAGCATGTCCCTATAATCCATAAATCGCTAATCTTTAATCACTGAACCATGTATACAGACAAAAAGAATATACTCCAACTGGCAGCGCTTCTCGAGGCGTACGGAATTACCAGGGTCGTGTTGTGCCCGGGCAGCCGCAATGCTCCCATCGTGCATACTTTGTCCAATCACCCGGGCTTTGTTTGCCATGCAATGACGGATGAGCGGAGTGCGGGGTATTTTGCCCTCGGCCTGGCTTTGAATAGCGGCAAGCCTGTTGCGGTGTGCTGTACTTCGGGAACCGCCTTGCTAAATCTTCACCCCGCCGTGGCAGAGGCTTTTTATCAGAAAGTTCCCTTGATAGTCATCTCTGCCGACCGTCCGGCTGCTTGGATAGGGCAGATGGACGGACAGACGCTTCCGCAGCCGGAGGTGTTCCGGTCGCTGGTCAAGAAATCCGTCAACCTTCCTGAAATTCATACGGAGGAGGATGAGTGGTTCTGCAACCGACTGATAAACGAGGCCCTGCTGGAAACCAACCATCACGGAAAAGGACCGGTACATATCAATGTGCCCGTTTCCGAGCCTTTGTTCAATTTCACGACGGAGACGTTGCCCCAAGTACGCGTCATCACCCGCTATCAGGGGCTGAACGTTTACGACCGCGATTATAACGAACTCATCGACCGCATGAACAAATACCGGAAGCGGATGATTGTGGTGGGGCAGATGAACCTTATCTACCTGTTTGAAAAGCGGTATACCAAACTGCTGTATAAACATTTTGCATGGCTGACGGAGCATATCGGCAACCGGACGGTACCGGGCATTCCCGTGAAGAATTTCGATGCGGCGCTCTATGCCATGCCCGAAGAGAAAATGGACCAGATGGCTCCCGAACTGCTGATTACTTACGGAGGGCATATCGTATCCAAACGGTTGAAAAAGTACCTTCGCCGACATCCGCCCAAAGAGCATTGGCATGTGTCGCCGGATGGCGAGGTGACCGACCTTTACGGCTCCTTGACCACTGTTATAGAAATGGACCCGTTTGAGTTTCTGGAAAAGATAGCGGGCCTGCTCGAAACCCGCACGCCCGAATATCCCCGCATCTGGGAAGACTACTGCAAGGCTGTTCCCGAACCGGAGTTCGCTTATTCGGAGATGGCGGCAGTGGGGGCGTTGATAAAGTCCTTGCCGGAAGCATCGGTACTGCATCTGGCAAACAGTTCGGTGGTGCGTTATGCCCAGTTGTATGCCGTTTCGCCCACCGTAGAGGTTTGCTGCAACCGGGGAACCAGCGGCATCGAAGGTTCGCTTTCCACGGCTGTGGGGTATGCGGCGGCGTCCGACAAGCTGAACTTCGTTGCTATCGGAGATTTGAGCTTCTTTTACGATATGAATGCGTTGTGGAATGCCAATATCGGTCCCAACCTGCGCATCCTTTTACTGAATAACGGCGGCGGAGAAATCTTTCATACATTGCCGGGGCTCGACATGTCGGAGTCTTCGCATAAGTTTATCACAGCGGTTCACAAGACTTCGGCCAAAGGCTGGGCGGAAGAGCGGGGATTCCTTTACCTGCGTGCGGAGAACGGCGGACAGTTGGCTGAGGTCATGAAGTCCTTCGCCAGTCCGGAGGCGGCGGAGCGGCCTGTCTTGCTGGAAGTGTTTACCGACAAGGACGAAGACACCCGTATGTTGAAGAATTATTATCATCAATTAAAATAGAATACAGATTATGCAGACAAAAAGAGAATGGACAACCATCCGGGAATATGAAGATATTCTTTTTGAATACTATAACGGAATTGCCCGTATCACCATCAACCGCGAACGCTACCGCAATGCGTTTACTCCGACCACTACCGCCGAAATGAGCGATGCCTTGCGCATCTGCCGTGAGGAAGCGGATATTGATGTGATTGTCATTACCGGAGCGGGCGACAAGGCTTTCTGCTCCGGAGGCGACCAGAATGTGAAAGGACGCGGCGGGTATATCGGTAAGGACGGCGTTCCCCGCTTGAGCGTATTGGACGTGCAGAAGCAAATCCGCAGCATCCCGAAACCAGTGATTGCTGCCGTAAACGGTTTTGCCATCGGTGGCGGACACGTGCTGCATGTGGTGTGCGACTTGTCCATCGCTTCCGAAAACGCTATCTTCGGTCAGACAGGTCCCCGTGTGGGAAGTTTCGATGCCGGATTCGGTGCATCTTACCTGGCTCGTGTGGTAGGTCAGAAGAAAGCGCGTGAAATCTGGTTCCTTTGCCGGAAATACAATGCGCAGGAAGCGTTGGAAATGGGCTTGGTCAACAAGGTAGTGCCTTTGGAGCAACTGGAAGACGAGTATGTGCAGTGGGCGGAAGAGATGATGCAGCTCAGTCCGCTGGCTTTGCGCATGATTAAGGCGGGGCTGAATGCGGAGCTGGACGGACAGTCGGGCATTCAGGAACTGGCAGGCGACGCTACCTTGCTCTATTATCTGACGGATGAAGCCCAGGAAGGCAAGAACGCATTTCTGGAGAAACGCAAGCCTAACTTCAAGCAGTATCCCAAATTCCCCTGACACCCGTAATGGACTGCAAGATAGAGATTATCCCCCGGTTGCTGCATTTCAAGCAGCCGGCGGGGACTTCCCGCGGGGTGTATACGACCCGGAAAGTGTGGTATCTTCATCTGACCTCTCCCGACTATCCGGGCAGGACGGGAATAGGTGAGTGCGCCCCGCTGCCTGCGTTGAGCTGTGACGACCTTCCCGATTACGAGGATATACTTGCCGGGGCTTGCCGCCGACTGGAACAGTGCGGGGGAGAACTGGATGCGGATGCCTTGCGCGACTATCCGTCCATCTTGTTCGGATTGGAAACTGCGCTCCGTCATCTCCTGACGGGCAGTTGGGCATTGTACGATACGGACTTCTCGCAAGGAAAGGCGGGGATTCCGATAAACGGGCTTATCTGGATGGGCAACTTTGACACGATGCTCTCCCGGATAGAGGAGAAAATGGCAGCCGGTTTCCGTTGCATCAAACTGAAAATCGGCGCTATCGGCTTTGAGGATGAGTTGGCTCTGCTTCGCCATATCCGTGCACATTTCTCTTCCAGGGAGATAGAATTGCGTGTGGATGCCAACGGCGCTTTCTCTCCGGCTGATGCGATGGAGAAACTGAAACGCCTGTCCGAACTGGAGCTGCACTCCATTGAACAGCCCATCCGTGCGGGGCAGTGGGAGGAAATGGTGCGTCTTGCTGCCGACTCTCCGTTGCCGATAGCCTTGGATGAAGAACTGATAGGCTGCAATACGCCGGAAGGGAAGCGGAAGCTGCTTTCGGCAATCAATCCGCAGTATATTGTTCTCAAACCTTCCCTGCACGGCGGGATATGCGGTGGCAACGAGTGGATTGCCGAAGCGGAAAAACGGCATATCGGCTGGTGGATTACTTCGGCTCTGGAGTCGAATATCGGCCTGAATGCAATAGCCCAATGGTGTGCTACCTTCGATAATCCGCTGCCTCAGGGGCTGGGTACGGGACTGCTTTTTACGGACAACGTGGAAATGCCTCTTGAGGTGAGGAAAGATTGTTTATGGTTTTGTAATGATGATATTTAAAGGTATCCGATGATATTCGACCGACAACGACAGCGTTTGCTGCTGCAAGGAATGGAGTATACGGCCGGGGATATATCCCGGTTGGTGGCGGAGGGAGCGGAAAACTGCTCGCCCGCCTTGTGGGATTTGTATATTTTTCTGGAGAAGTGGTTCGATGCCTCTCCGGTTATCACCGTCCATACGTCGGGCTCCACAGGTACGCCGAAAGAGCTGGTGGTGCGCAAAGACCGGATGATGCAGAGCGCCCGCCTCACTTGCGAATTCCTGAACCTGCAAGCGGGAGATACCGCTTTGCTGTGTATGAACCTTCGTTATATAGGGGCTATGATGGTGGTGGTGCGTTCTTTGGTTGCGGGGCTGAATCTGATAGTGCGTCCTGCTTCCGGCCATCCTCTTTCGGATATAGAAGAGCCGCTGAGATTTGCGGCGATGGTTCCTTTGCAGGTTTATAACACGCTCCGTGTTCCCGAAGAAAAGGCGCGGCTGGAGCAGACGGATATTCTGATTATCGGCGGCGGAGCGGTGGACGACACTCTGGAGGCGGAAATAAGTGCCCTTCCCACAGCGGTCTATTCTACATACGGCATGACGGAAACGTTGTCCCATATCGCATTGCGCCGTCTGAACGGAGAGACCGCTTCCAAGCATTATTATCCTTTTCCCTCGGTCGAACTGTCCTTATCCGTTGAAAGTACGCTGGTTGTTAAAGCTCCGCTGATTTGCGGGGAGGTCTTGCAGACCAATGACATTGCCTGCATCTATCCCGATGGAAGTTTTACTATTGCAGGCCGGAAAGATAACGTTATCAATAGCGGCGGAATCAAGATACAGGCGGAGGAAATGGAGAAAAGACTACGGCCGTTTATCCCTGTACCGTTTGTAGTTACTTCTGTTCCCGACCCGCGTTTGGGGCAGGCGCTTACCTTGCTGATTGCCGGACAGGTGGATGTAAGAGAACTGGAGAGTAAGTTGCAGACGGTGCTGGATGCCTATCATCGCCCCAGACATATTTTTATGACAGAATCGATACCGCAAACGGAGAACGGTAAAACAGACCGTGCCGGATGCCGTATATTAGCTCGACAAATGAAAAAACTTCATCCTTTGATGTTTGCCGGAACCGGCAGCGACGTGGGCAAGAGCATTATAGCCGCTGCCTTTTGCCGCATTTTCAGGCAGGACGGATACCGGCCTGCTCCCTTCAAAGCGCAGAATATGGCGCTTAACTCGTATGCCACTCCCGAAGGACTGGAGATAGGACGTGCACAGGCCGTGCAGGCGGAAGCCGCCGGAGTGCCGTGCCATACGGACATGAATCCGTTACTGCTGAAACCCCAGTCGGACCGGACTTCGCAAGTGGTATTGAACGGTAAGCCTATCGGCAGTCGTGGTGCATACGACTATTTCCGCAAGGAAGGACGCGAGGAGTTGCGCAGGGAAGTATGTGCGGCGTATGACCGCCTTGCGCAGAAATATAATCCCATCGTATTGGAAGGTGCGGGCAGCATCTCCGAAATCAACCTGCGCGAGGTAGACCTCGTGAATCTGCCGATGGCAATGTATGCCGGTGCGGACGTGATTCTGGTAGCGGATATAGACCGTGGCGGGGTCTTTGCCAGTGTGTACGGTTCGGTAATGCTGCTTACTCCCGAAGAACGCAAGCATGTAAAAGGTATTCTTATCAATAAATTCCGGGGAGATATACGTCTCTTCGAGTCTGGCGTCAAAATGCTGGAAGAGCTTTGCGGAATTCCGGTGGTCGGGGTGGTTCCTTATTATAAGGATATCTATATCGAGGAAGAGGATTCGCTTGCCCTTGCCACCAAATCATTGCAGGCGGAGCAGGGTAAGGTGAATATAGCTGTGGTTCTGCTGCGCCACCTCAGCAACTTCACGGATTTCAATATGCTGGAACGCGACCCGCGCGTGCATCTTTTCTATACCAACAACACCGACGAACTGGCGAAGGCGGATATCATCATCCTGCCCGGCAGCAAGAGTACCCTTGCCGACCTCTATGAATTGCGCCGCAACGGAGTGGCGCAAGCCGTCATCCGTGCCCATCGTGAGGGAACTGCCGTGTTGGGCATCTGCGGCGGCTATCAGTTGATGGGGCAGGAAGTGCTAGACCCCGACCACGTGGAAGGGGAGATAGAACGGTTGCCCGGTCTTGGACTGCTGCCTGTAAGTACACGAATGACGGGAGAAAAGGTGACGCGGCAGGTGAACTTCCAACTTCTTGAAAGCTGCCGTGCCGCTGTTCCGCAAGGTAACTCTTCCCCCTCTATTTTCAACAACCAACCTTCAGTGCCCCATTTTCAGCTAAAAGGCTACGAGATTCACATGGGTAGTACTGTACCGGTGGAGGGAGCGTCCGCTTCTCCGCTGAACCGGTTGGAAAGCGGGCAATGTGACGGGTATATCGTGGACCGTACGTGCATGGGGACTTACATTCACGGCATTCTCGACAATCCGGAGTTTATCGACTTTCTGCTCGAACCGTTTGCCGGTAAATTGTCGGAAGCAGCGGAAACGTTCAACTACCGGCAGTTTAAGGAAGAGCAGTACGACAAACTCGCCGACCATGTGCGGCAGCATGTCAATCTGCCGCTTATTTACAAGATATTGACGGACAACAATTAAAATCGGATAGAATATGATTGACGGACACGGAGACGATTCCTATAAATACAGCCGCCCGATAACGGCAAATTTCAGTTCCAACGTGTACAGCAAGGTGAATCTTTCCCGTTTGAAAGCTCATCTTTGCGAATGTATCGGGGAGATAGGCAATTACCCCGAACCCGAACCCTATACGTTGGAAGCCCGTATAGCTTCCCGCTGTCAGCTGCCGTCCGGAGCCGTTTGTGTAACGAATGGCGCAACGGAAGCCATATACCTTATTGCACAGACTTTCCGGGGTACGAATACAGCTATCCTGCAACCCACTTTCAGCGAATATGCGGATGCCTGCCGTATGCACGGACACCGGGTGAGTTCGCTTTATCAACTGCCGAAGGAGCAGGACGGGTATCGCCTGCCGGACGATGTGCGGATGCTGTGGCTCTGCAATCCCAACAATCCCACGGGAACGGTGGCCGGTAAAGAATATATGCGCGGATTGATTGAACATAATCCGCAGGTTTGTTTTATTATAGACCAGTCTTATGAGTTCTTTACGCTGTGTCCGCTTTTCTCTCCGGCAGAGGCGGCGGAGTATCCGAATGTACTGCTGCTGCATTCCATGACGAAAAGGTATGCGATTCCCGGTTTGCGGCTTGGATATGTAACGGGCAGCTCCGGTTTGCTGGAGCGGCTGCGCACCAACCGTATGCCGTGGTCGGTCAACCGGCTTGCCATTGAAGCAGGACTTTTCCTGTTGGAGAACGATGTGCCCGAACCGTTGGATGTGGCTGCTTATCTGCAGGAGACGGCGCGTCTGAGCAAGGCGCTCAAAGCCGTAGGCGGATTGGACGTTTGGGATACGCAGACGCATTTTATGCTGGTGCAGCTTCGTATGGGCAAGGCGTCTGCCTTGAAAGAGTATCTTGCCGGGGAGCATGGCATACTCATTCGGGATGCATCCAACTTTGCGGGGCTGGACGAGCGCTTTTTCCGCATAGCCACACAGACACCGGAAGAGAACGACAGACTGGTGGCGGCGATAGAGGAATTTATGGCGGGGTAGAGCCGGCGTAATAGTAGAACCTGAGTGATAAAACATTTTATGGAAGATATAATCATATTTTTAGGCATTGCTTTCAATCTGAACCTGCCGCTGCTTACGGCATGGCTGCTCGACCATTGGTTGGGCGACCCTGCCTGGCTGCCGCATCCTGTGGTGGCTTTCGGAAAGGCCATCTCGTTCTGTGAGCGTCGTCTGAATAAGGGGAATGCCCGTTTTCTGAAAGGGGCTGTCATGTCGTTGGTACTGGTGGCAGGCGTTTATCTGCTTACATTGTTCCTGTTGCGTTGGGCAGCGCATTATTCTCCCGGTCTGCTTTTGACTTTGCAGGTGCTGCTCATCTTTTATTGCCTTGCGGGTACTACACTGGTGCGCGAAGTTTGCGGGGTGTTTAAGGCTGTAGACCGTTCGTTGGAAGAGGGAAGGAAGCAGGTAGCCCGTATTGTGGGGCGCGACACTTCCGGACTTTCGGCGCAGGAAGTACGTACGGCGGCATTAGAGACGTTGGCGGAGAACCTGAGCGACGGCGTAATCGCTCCGCTGTTCTGGTATATGTTGCTGGGTGTGCCGGGGATGCTTGCCTATAAGATGATAAATACACTCGACTCCATGATAGGGTATAGGAATGAGCGCTACCGTCGGTTCGGCTGTTTCGCGGCACGTCTGGACGATGTAGCCAACTATATCCCCGCCCGTCTGACGGCTTTTCTCATGGTGGCGGTTTCCGGCAGATTCCCGTTACTGCTTTTTGTGGGGAAATACGGCAGCAAGCATGCCAGTCCCAATTCCGGCTATCCGGAAGCGGCGCTTGCCGGAATATTGGACTGCCGCTTCGGTGGTCCTCACAACTATTTTGGCGAGGAAGTGTGGAAACCTTATATCGGCGACAATGAACGGCCTTTGACAACCGAAAACATGAGGATTGCCGTGCGTATCAACCGCAGTGTGGAATGGATAATGGTAATCATCGTTGTTGCTACCGCTACCTGTATGTACGTTATTCCCTCATTCTTCTGAGTGCTAAAGGGTAATCCTGACGATACCGCCATAGGGTGTCAGTGCGCTGAATGCCTCTTCGGGTTTGATGATGCCGACATATATCTGTGCGCAAATCAGGACGCCGCCGTGGGCAAAAACGGCCACCCGCTGGTAGGGCTTTCCTTTCAACTCATCGAGAAAGTTGCTGACACGCCGGTACTGCATGGCGAACGACTCGCCACCCGTAGCCGCTACATTCAAATAGTCGGCATACCACTCCTGTAGGCGTGGGTCGTCGTTGCGGTCGAAAGGTTTCATTTCCCAACTGCCGAAGTTTATCTCCATAATCCGTTTGTCCCGTTCCGCATCCGGATAGCCGCAATAGGTGGCAAGGCGTACGCAGCGCGTAAGCGGACTGGTATATACATGGTCGAAAGGCAAAAAGGCTTTCAGGTTCTCTTGAGTAACGGCCGCTTCCTGTTCGAATGTCGGTTTCAGGGGAACATCCGTTTGTCCGTAGCATACGCCGGGCGGTACATCGACGGAGGTGTGGCGAATAAGTATGACTTCCATAACTTTTCAGATTAAATGTTTAATGAAAATAAAAGGGAACCGAGACATAGTCCGTAAGGAAATCGATTCCGAAGCCTGCATAGACATATACCAATACAAGGCTGCCTATGTAGAATGCCAGTTCGCAAAGCAGGAAAGCCGCTCCGCAGCAATCACCCGTGTATCCTTGCAGGCGGCGTTTCATAAGGCGGCACAGCAGTACGAATGCGAGCAGCGGGAAGAGGGTGGCAGGCCACATCTTTACCGGCAGGAGCAAGACGAAAGGAAGCAATCCGCAGATGAAGGCGGATATCAATTCCTGGCGACTCATGCGGTTGTACACGACTTTAGCCTTGCTGTCTTCTTCTTTTCGGGCGTATGGCAGGCAGTTAATGAGTTGGGATGCGCAGAACTTGCACCAGCAGTCGCCGCAGAAGGCAAGGATACAAAGGAAATTCAGAGGTAGATTGCGCATCTGCAACAGCAGCAGGAAATAGAATATCAGTCCGATAACTCCGTAGCTTCCTATATGGGAATCTTTCATGATGGCAAGCGTACGCTCGCGGGTGGTGCCGCCGCCGAACCCGTCCAGAAAGTCCGCTAACCCGTCTTCGTGCAGGCATCCCGTAACAAGCAGGCGGGCGATGATGGCTATAATCCAGGCAAGGGATACGGGCAGTATCTGTCCGGTCAGCCAAAGCATGCCTGCCATGATGCCGCCCGTCAGCCAGCCAGTTAGCGGCCAGTAGGGTACTACATGCTTGAAACATTCGGCGGGTACTTCCCTGATTTTCCAAAAGGGCAGTCGGGTGAAGAAGATAAATGCAGCCAGTATGTTCATTATATATAGGTATTGTCTATAAAATTAAAATATGGGTACTATCAACAAAGTTATATATGTTATCTATAAAATGGTTCTCTGCTTAGAGATGCCGTTTGAGGGGCTTCTCAAAAGTATTTGGTGATGGAAGCGTGTGCGAAGTTATCCATTTCATTAATCATGCGGACAGCCGATTCTATAATGGGATATGCACAGATAGCTCCCGTGCCTTCTCCGAGTCTTAATCCTAAATGCAGCAACGGTTTGGCATTTAATGAATCAAGCACAAGCTTATGCCCGTATTCATCTCCGCAATGTCCGAATACGGTATAATGCAGCACTTCGGGATATAGCTTGGCAGCGGCAAGGATACAGTTTGTCATGATGAAGCCGTCTACCAGAATAATCATTTTCAGCTCGGCGGCTTGTAGCATGGCGCCTACTGCCATAACCATTTCCAACCCGCCGAAGTAGCGGATGATGTCACGCGGCGAACCGTCTCCTTTGTAGTTGTCCAACGACTGTTTCAACACTTCGTACTTATGGCGGATACCTGCATCGTCCAGCCCGCTTCCCGCACCGACGCATTCTTTTAGCGGAATGCCGGTGAAGCAACTCATCCATAGGGAAGAAGAGGATGTGTTGCCTATCCCCATTTCCCCGAAACTGAGTATGTTACTGCCTTCTTCGCGGCAACGGCGCACCACTTCCGCACCCCGTTCCAAGCACAGTTCCATTTCCGTTTCGGTCATTGCAGCTTCGTGCAGATAGTTGCGTGTGCCTTTGCGCACTTTCATATTGATGATACCTTTTTCATAAGGCAGGTCATAATCTACTCCCGCATCCACTATCTTTAATGCAAATCCGTGCTGGCGGCACAGGAAATTGACACCGGCACCCCCATGAAGGAAATTACTGATTTGCTGCCAGGTAATTTCTTTGGGTGAGAGGCTGACACCTTCCTCTACAATACCATGATCGGCAGCAAAGATGATATTCTGAGGATGTTGCAGAGTGGGAGTCAGGCTTTGCTGGATAAGTCCGACCTGTAGTGCAAGGCTTTCCAGCATTCCCAAAGAACCTTTCGGTTTGGTCAGGTTATTGATTTTCTCAACCAGTGCCGGTCGTATAGCTTCATCCGGCCCTATTATATCAAATGTCTTCATAATTTTATACCTTATACTTCATTCTTATATTCCGTACTTATTCACACTTAATTTTTGTTGCAATCCCCGACACCATCAAAATCACTTCATCTGCCCGTGAAGCCACATACTGGTTCATCCAGCCTTGCATATCCGTAAACTTCCGTTGTATTTCGTTTTCGGATGTGCCACCCATACCTATCTCATTGGTGACAAATATAAATGTGGCATCCTGTGCCGTAAAGCGGTCGAATTCGGCTTTGGCTGCGGCAAGGGAACGGTCTGTATCGGCATTCAGGTCGAAAAAGAAGTTGGTGCACCACAACGTTATGCAGTCTATCAGTACGGTGCGTCCGGACAGCGAGTGGCGGCTCAGTTCTTTATCTTCTTCTATGTTTGTCCATTCCGGTCCGCGCCTTTCCTGGTGGTGTATCACCCGTTTGCGGAATTCTTCATCCCATATACGTGCCGTAGCGAGGTAGACAGGGTTGGGCGAGAGGCTGAGCGCCAGCTTTTCCGCATAGGTACTTTTGCCCGAACGTGCTCCACCGGTAATAAGTATGATTCGTCTCATTGGTTTGCTTGAAGTTTTTATGAAAGCAAATGTACATGATTTCTGCGGCAGTGGCAAGAATAGAGTATTTTTTTAGCGGTTTCGTGTTTTCTTTTTTAAAAGATTTCATTACCTTTGCCGATGTTTTCAGAATAAAGGGAAAAACATCTGCGGAAGTAGCTCAGTTGGTAGAGCATCAGCTTCCCAAGCTGAGGGTCGCGGGTTCGAGTCCCGTTTTCCGCTCTCTTGAAAATCAAGCAGTTACAAATAAAGTAGCTGCTTATTTTTTTATATATGCTGAATAACATTCCGCTTTTAGGCCCTTTTAAACCCTTTTAATCTTATCTTTGTATGCAAATCCTATGCAAATTTTCAGATTTGCATAAACTAAAAACATAGATATATGGCAACGGTTAAATTCTACCTTGATAAAAGAAGGCAAAAAAAAGATGGTACTTATCCGATAAAGTTGAATGTATTCCACAACAAACAAATAATGATAGCTACGCAGCTAAGTGCATCGGAAAAAGAATGGAATGGGAACGAATATTCTGTGCGTGCACAAAATTACAAGCCGAGAAATATAGTTGCCCGTGGAATAATAAACAAGGCGGAAACAGTAATATTTACTTTAGAGCAACAAGAAAAGTTGAAATCAACTACAGACAAAGCTTTGAAGAAGTTGATAGAGGACGCTATAAGTAGCAAGGTTGAAAATCAAAAGACGTTTCTCTATTATCTTGATGAATTCGTTTCCAAGAAAACCAATCAGGGGACTAAGTCTATATATACAACCACAAGAAACAAGATTGAGGAATACGATAGTCATTGTACTTTTGAGAGCATGGATAAGTCGTGGCTGGAAAACTTTGAAGCGTGGATGGCAAAGACGATGAAGGTTAATGCCTACGCTATTCATTTACGGAACATACGTAGTGTATTCAACTACGCCATTGATGAGGAGTACACAACATTGTATCCATTCAGAAGGTTTTCAATAAAGAAAGAGGAAACCCGAAAACGCAGCCTTACAGCAGAACAACTTAGGTTATTGAGAGATTATCCATGTGAGGAATACCAGATTAGATATAGGGATATGTTCATGCTCATGTTCTATCTCATAGGAGTAAATGCAGCCGATTTGTTTAACGCAAAACATTCTGCATTGGTAAATGGTCGTTTTGAATATAAAAGAGCTAAGACGGGGAAATTATACAGTATTAAAGTAGAACCGGAAGCGCAGGCTATAATTGAGAAATACAAAGGGAAGGATTATCTTCTTAATATAATGGATGAATACGGAAATTACAAGGATTTCCTACATCGTATGGGAATAGGGTTAAAACAGATTGGAGAGACAGAAAGGAAGGGATTGGGAGGGAAAAAGAGTAGAAATCCTTTATTCCCTGATTTGTCCTCATATTGGGCAAGACACACATGGGCCACGGTAGCGGCAGAACTCGATGTTCCCAAAGAGGTAATCGCCCACGCGCTTGGGCATAGTTGGGCGAACAGTACAACAACCGACATCTATATCCGTTTCGATATGAAAAAAGTGGATGAAGCGAATAGAAAGGTCATTGATTTCGTGAACAATAATCAATAGGGAATGTAAATAGAACTGTGTCAAACCTTTAATTTATCATTTCTTTAGTTTAATACTGCTTTAAATATGTCTGATTCCCAAATATTTAACCGAAAGTAAAATAGGAAACAATCAGGCATATTAAGGATTGACACAGTTTGATTTACGGTCTCGGGTTGTTTACCTTGCACGGCTTAATTCGCCTTTTAAATCAGTAGCTACCAACTATTAGCGGTTCTACAAGTACAAATTCAAGGCTATCATCATCTAATTTGGTAACACCAAGCATTTGGAGTATTCGCCCGATTGCACATTCGTATAGCTCCGTTACCTTGCGGGAACTCTCCGTTCTGCCTTGTTCATCGAGATATTCGCAAATACGGTCGTGTTGTTCGCCTATTTCCGCTAATGTCTTAATTCGTATCCTCATATCTGGTATATTTTAAATATGTCCATTGGTTTACGCTGATAGATTGCTTTGCGCATATTCGGCACGCCTGTTTATCTTAGTCCTTAACGCGGTTAATCTATTCCTTGTGAATGGTAGCCCGGTTTTTGTCAAAATGCCCCTTGCATTCAACCGTTCTACTACCTTGTCAATGTCTTGCGGAGTATTGCAGCCTTCCAACATGGCGGCTATCATATTGTTCTTTTCATCGTTCATCGCTTCCTTTCTTCTCTTTTCCCCGTTCACCTTACCGCCTTTTGTTTGCCCGGTGGTTGTTCCGCCTAAAGAGGTGCACCAGTTGCCGGACTTTGAGTAAAAGCCACCTTCTTCTTTTATCTTTTGTTTTTTTACAGCTAATGCGCTGCGTGTCCTTTCCTGGATTAATTCACGTTCAACGGCCGCGCCAAAACTGAAAGCATACAGTATCATTTCGTCTATTGCTTTCATATTGCCGCAATTCAAATCCAAATTCATTTGTACGATTACAAGGCGAATTTTACGCGGTTTTAGCTCGTCGTTGATTAGCTTGTTAATATCTCCCATCGAACGCCCCAAACGGGAAATTTCGGCTACTATTAGCATATCTCCAGTCTCCAGCAACGGAAGTACATCAGTGCCTAATTTCCGTTTCTTATAGGTTACACCGCCGGATATTCCTTCTTCCGTTATCACAATGTCAGATTTTAAACCGTTTCTTTTCAACCATTCTTGGACGGTTCTGTTTTGCTGCTCCAATGTTTGTTTGTCGGTGGATATACGACCATATTCTACTACTTTCATAAATTACCCCTCCTTAGATTAAATTCGCTATTATATTATTCGTTTCGTTGTTCTTGACCTCTGTAAGCCCTAATTCGGATATATTTTGAAGCGCAATTTCGCATTGTTGGCTAATGTATGAGATTTCATCGGCATCAATATCACGGCTATCGTATATAAACGCTTTCGCCAGCTTGATGGCAAGACCTTGACACACATCCCCGGCAACTTTTTCGGCTGCTATAATGTTAGAGCAAATAATTTGCTTAATACTTAGTTGTTTGTTCGTTCCCATATTCTTTTGTTTTTAAGTTAGTAATCAAGCTCATTTGAAAGTCTTGTGTATTTGTTGATACTATCTCTGTATGATTCAAATAACGGACAATTATAATAGCTAATTTTAGCCATTGCATTCCCGGTTTCGGACAATCTTTCAACATAGTAATTTAATGCGAAAGAATACTTTTTCTTTAGTTCATTCTTATTATGTTGTTTATCGAAGTATTCACTACATGATGATAGGCTTAATGATAATAAAGCCAAAATCGCAATTCGTTTCATAATTCAATCATTTAATTGTTAGTAATAGTTCCGCCCGTGGAACTTGCACCACTTGCAAGGCTTTCAACCTTTGGCGGATAATTCGGCTTAAAAACCGTTGTTCCCTGTCATTTCCTTCATGCAACCCACTACGAGCCACACGATAACGCATATAAAAAACATAGTCGTTCCTCCTTTATTTAATTGTTCATTTTTAATATCCTTTTTCCACAATCCCGCCAGCCGTATTACTGGCGGGACGTCATAACGTGATTTCGCTGGTCGAACCTCAACGTGCATCTATGCTTGTTTATGTGGCAATATATTTCTATTTGCAGGGCTGTTTTTTCTCCCTGCTGGTTTACTGTTACTATAATTGTTTGCATGATTGTTTTATTTTAATTCGTTAATGCCTGTATGTTTTTAAGTTAGTAAATAGTTCCCGGTGGCGGTGTCGCTCCGCCTTCCCACATTGGTTAATCTTGTTCTATCGTCCACTCCTTTTTTACAAAGCCTTTAAAGTTGCCAAACGATTTTTTAAACGCTGCTAACGCTTCTTTCTTCGTCTTGCCGTAATAGCAATAACGCGCCCCATTGTGAAACTCTACTGTTAACTTATATTCTTTCATATCTTTAAAATTTATCTGATTCATCACTTTTGTTTATAAATTCGCGTAGCTTATCCCTGTCGGTGCCGGAAATGAATATCACAGCACCGAATAACAAAACTAACAAAACCATATTCAGCTAATTAAATGACCGTCTTTAATCGTCCGTTACCATCCGTAAACCCGTTAAGTATTTCCGACTCTTTTTCGGCTTCTTTCTTAGTCGGATAGCATTCTATTATACAGTTGTCCAGATTGTCTAATATGCCGTAATATCCAAGTGTTAACGGCTTATCCTTGACGGTGTAACGCTTTCCCTTTACTTTTTTCTCGTAAAATTCCACACCCTCAGCAAGCGGGGTGTAATATGATGAATAACTAAGCGTGCCCGATTCTATTTTGTCGTTAAACTCAATTATACCGGGTAAATCTTTTTTTAAGCTGCTTTCCGCGCTTACACCGTCATAGGTTACGCAATACTTGCGTTCCTCCGCTGTGTATACGTTGAATATATCGCCCGGCTGTATGTCTGCACGTACTTTCGCGCTAGTTATGATTCCAGCACCTTCAATGTTGTAATAGCGCACGCCTTTAAAGTTGTCCGTTTCGGTAAATCTTATATTATCGAGCGGGTGCGCTTCATTTGTGCACGTCGTTAAAGCTTTTCCCGGTCGTATTATATCCATGTACTTAACTTCTCTTTCCGCTATTTCTTTAGGGCATTTCTGTAAATTACCGACGTTGCAACAACCGTTTGAATTTACACGAGCAGTACCGTTTTTTTCATTAAAAGCCAATATAACACCTATTTCTCCACATTGGTCATAAACAACCTCCCCCAGTCTAAACCCGTCCAGTTCTTCGGGTATTGTCGGATAATCAAACGAATCATATTTCGCATAATCATCAATAATTAATGGGGTGTCATTCCCTTGGGGTTCTTCTGCTAGTTCCGGGATATATATTTCTTCAGGGAGTGCCGGCAGTTCTGTAGGCACTATCAGTTCTTTCACCTTGTCCGCTTGCTTTTTGCTGAATATCCACCCAGCACGCCTATCACCGTTGTAGTTTAAAGACGGGTTAAAGCGTCCGCCCAGTTCCTTTAATTGCTCTTTGATGGATTTTGTATCGCCAAACACAGCAACCGCCTTTTCTGAATAGTCCACGATTTCCAGACCTTCAACCGTCACGGCTTCCACTTCTTTGACTTCCTCAGCCTTTTCAGCCTTAACGCTGCTTTTCTTTGCTTTCGGTTCTACAACCTTATATTCATCACTCACTTTTATCTTTAAATAAAAATTAGTGTCGTAATAATCCTGCATACCGTCGCTATCATCGTAACGGAAAGAGCTTGCGTAAGTCGTAACAGCGTCCAACACTTTGAACATTTCCGGCGTTAACTCATCTTCCCATCCCTTTACGGTGTTCATCGTGGACATATAGCCACGTTCTGCGCTTCTTGAACCTTCAACAAAAGGAATACAAGTGCCTTCTTTCAGTTCAATGTACATTGAATCCGTGTACATGCTCCATTCAGAACGTACAGAGAATTTAAAGCCCGGGAAATTCTTCTTTGCAAAAACCCTGACCTTTGCGGCGATTTCCTTTGTACTTAACTTGCTGTCATAGTTCGAACCTGCCCAACCGTTTGCGGTGTAGAAATTCATTGCTTTCATAATGCTATAGTTTAAATTGTTAATGATTCAACCTTATAGCGTGATTAATAGCCTGATAACAGCCTATATGCACTATCTGCCTGATAGCTGCATATCACATCATTATCAATAAGCCAACGAAATTAATTTGAAGAATATTTGCAGGAAAAGAAATTTGAAAGTACCTTTGCTCCAGATACGGGGGTACTTTCGTACTTCCTACCTTTGAGGGTCTTAACATTGCAGTGTTAAGGCTCTCTTTTTATATTCATCATATCAACATATCACGCTTGTTAACCAATGAGATAACAACCTGTATTATAGCGCTGTATCTCTTATCTTTTAACACTGCAAAGTTGCGAAATTATTACCATATATGCAAGTAAAATTATATATTATTTTGTAAATAAATAATCATAGTGATATGTTTTATAACATACGCTCGTTACTTAATATTATGCTATATGAAAGCGATTTATTTGCACCTTCACAATAAACCGACCTTTGTTTACTTTGTCTTTTATAGCCTTGTCAAAGCCATATACAACGAAGCAAACGAGCGTTTAAAGACGTTGCAAGCATTCCCGCCCCCCCCTGTACCAGTGCAGCCGTGAACATCCGTCCCCTCCCGATTTTTTTTTGATTTTTTTTCTGATTTTTCGCTACTTATTATATTGTTGTGATATTTTATTTTTATATCCTCGTACTTGTTGTAAAATAATATTATTATTTTTATGCAGTTTGTTGATGTTTACGTGAATGTTTTCCTTTGCAGTATGTGTATAAACCCCTTTGATTATTTCATAATAAAAGGGAGAGCGGTGTTCGCTTCGCTCACTTTTTCTTTGTATTACTTTCTTTTTATGGTTTTGGATTAGACATTTTTCCTTTATTTATATAGGGTATGTCTAATAGGTCATGGCTTGGTAGCTGGCAATGCAAGGTAGTGTCATGTAAGCGCCTTCTATGCCTTATGGTTTAGATAAGGCTGATTTTAGCAATCTTTATAGTTCTGTGGTGATTGTACGGTTTGGGCATAATAATGGTTTATGTGGCTTTGATTGAAGCCGATGGATATATCCCGTGCTTTCTAACATGCCTCTTTTCTTGCTCCATTGTGGATTATGTTGCACAACATACATATTTGTTTGTAGAAAGTTTGAATTAATATGATATTGTAATGATGCCTTTTATTAATTTTGCGGCGTTTTAATAAAAAGTTATATAATCATGAAGAAAATTTTGTTTTTGCTGGCTGTACTTCCGATGGTGTTGCTGTCAGCGTGTTCGGATGATGACGAAGATGTAAAGCTAACGACTGAGCAAGTGGTAGGTAAGTGGAACGTAACTTGGGCGCAACAAGGGAATGAAAGCCTTGACATTCCAAGCGGAAGTATCTACATAAACTTAAAATCTGACGGTACTTACAGAACCGTTATGTTTAAAGATTACTATATTGGAGAGTGGAAGTTGGAAGGTAATACGGTAGTGAGTACGACTACTGACCCTATTACCGAGCGTTATAAGTTTACTTCGCTTAACGGTAAGAACGCTGAAATCGACTATTCTAACAGCGAGGGTGAAAAGATGAAGTTTAGGGCTACTAAAGAATAGTTATACAACAACTGATTATTTAAAATAATATATAATATGAAGAAGGTTGTTTTTTTATTGGCAATGTTGCCGATTATGCTATTTACTTCATGTTCATCGGATGATGACGAACATGAAATAGATTATAGCGTCATATTAGGAACTTGGTATGAAACTTCTAATATAGAAGGAGGAGAGTATGTATCAGGTGAACTTGAATTATCTTGGACTTTTAGGGAGAATAAAACAGCTACACAGAGACTTGTAATGTACGTGAATGGTGTAAACATGAAAGATGTCTCAACTGATTTTACCTATATATACAATGGCAAGGAGATAATTACAAGACATTCATCAGGGGAAGAAACTGTGCATGAAGTTTCTGTAAATGGGAATAAAATGAGACTTGGAGATGGAGAAGGTGGATATTTTGACCTAACCAAGAAATAAGATTTATAATAATAAAGATTATAAAGCCACGTTTACCAAGTATTCGTGGCTTTTTATGTCAATTCAATAATTATTACTTCGCGCAAGGCTACTCGAAATATTCGTATTGCTCGATAAAGAAAGTTTCTATTCGACTTACTAAATCAGGAGTTTCCTTTAAAGCGGCATTATTTATGAGCATATATGCGCTTTTCTCTATATTTTCCTTATGATAAAAATGCTTATCGCTAAAATAAGTTGCTATAATTTTAGAATAAACTCTATATCTTTTTGTGCAATATACATCTTCACCAAATCCGTTTGAGCCAATAAATCCAAAAGACGCTTTAGGGTTCATCTGATAAACAGACAACATGATATTTATACAGGTGTTTATTATACGTCTTGGTTCGTTGGTGTTGGTCATTATTCTGTATTTGTTCTTTGATAAGGAATGGTTCTTTTGGTAGAACTTTACGGCATAGATATTATGTTTGTATTCTTCTACTCGGACAATGTACACCAACTTCGATTTGGAAGACTTGAATCTATATAATAAAATATGAAGGAGACCTTGTGAGTCCCCTTTGTCCTTTTGAATGAAATAGAAAGGATATGCACTTTGAAGCATTACAGCAAATAGGAATATACGGGTATTCTCCTTTTATCAAGTTCCTCTTTGGAAATATCAGACAATACAAACTTCTTCCCTGAGTTAGATTTATTCAAATCAGAGATGTTCTTTTTAGAAGAACGAGGTTCTTGTTTTAATCTTATATTACCCATATTTTGATACTATGATACTATATGCAAAGTAAAGCAGAAATAAGGATGTAACCAAAACATGAGACGGATTTCTTTGTAATTTAGACTGGTTATAAATAGCTTATCACTTCTTTTTCCCATGCTTTCTCATATTTATAATATCGTGGCAATTTTATCATAATCGGTATAACAAACGATATGCCACAAAACAAGAAAAGCGGAGAAACTCCGCTTAACTTAATGATTACTTAACATTAAAAATTACTGTTTATAACTTCCATAAGCAGAAAAATAATGACCATCACATTCAAACTCCCACTTAAATCCTGGTTCATAAACATGTGATAATCTAAACTGTAAAATTCTTGTTTCTCCAGAAGATAAATATCCTAATTTCGCCTCATCAGTAATCTCAATAGGAACACTACCGCTTCCAGTAGAAAAAACTTGAAACTTCGTAAGTTTTATAGTCTTTGAGCTATTGTTCTTTATGGCACATGACATAACGCCCGTATAATATCCCGAATTAATAATCAAAGAAGACGTAGGGAAATAAACATCCATCATACTTCCTAATGACACAATATAAACAGTACAGTTTGCCACATGTCCGCCATCTTCTGACGTTGCCGTAACTTGTACTCTTCCTGATGTATTCCCTAAAACCACTCCATTTTCATCAACCGGAGCAATCACAGGGTCGGATGAAGTCCATATCACATTCTTATTAGTTGCGTTTTCTGGTGTAAACACAACATTTAACTGTTTTTGTCCTCCAACTTCAATTTTATATGTAAGGTTATCAAAACTTATAGATTCCAATAAAATGGGTTCTACTGTCAGCTCACAAGTAGCCTCTAACCCTGTATTTCCCAAAATAGCCTTAACTATACATTTTCCAGGAGACATGGCAGATATACTATTGTCTTCATTAATCTTTGCAATATTTACATCAGAAACCTCCCATGCTATGTTTTCTTTTGTTGCATATGCAGGAGTGATTATTGATTCTATAGTAAAAACATCTCCCACCCTTACATTTTTTTCATTTTCTTTCAAAGAAAAACCTTGTGCTACAACAGGATTAACCTTCACTTTGCATGTTGAAGTTATAGAAGATTCAAACCCTGCACGTGCTGTAATTGTAGCTTCTCCTGCCTTTAGCGCTGTTACAATAACCGAATTGTCTTTACCTGATTCTAAACTTGCAATTTCCGAATTATCTATTTCCCAAAAGACCAGTTTCTTCGTAGCACCCTGAGGTTCAATAGAAGCATCCAAAATCAAACTTTGTTCTCCATTAAACACAATCTCTTTCTTATCTATAGATATGCCAGTAGCTTCTATAGGCTCAACCGTCACATTACACACAGCCTTTATTACTGCATTATCAATATATAACAAATCCGTTATATCATCATCTCCAATCCAGGCATTTACTGTAAAGTTCCCTGGCTTCAAGGCTGTTAGTTTCCCGTGTGAATCTATTTTTGCTAAATGATTGTTTGCATTTACAGGATATATCCCCCAATTAATTTTAGGCAACTTTGCTTTAGAAGGAGAGCCTTTTACCGTAAATTGATAAGTTTCTCCGGGCTTCAAAGTCATATCCGACTTGTCTAAAAGTATAGATGTTACCATATCATCTTCATTCTCACAGGAGGATATAAGAACACAAAATAGAGAAAGTAGAAAAAATATTTTATTACTCATAAGGCATGTATTTAGTTAATTAATGTGCGACAAAGTTAAGTCTTTAATTTTAATTAAACATTATATTATTTTGCTTTATTACAGTGTTTCTTATTGCATATAAAACACAAAAGCTCCAACCATAAAGGATGGAGCAAACAATCTAACAAATTATTCCCTTTAAAACAATTCAGAATGACTGCCAATTCTAAGCAAGTCGATTATATCTCCGTCAATCCAAATTAGAAGGAAATCATCCTCTATATGACATTCCATACAACCTTTATATTGCCCTTTCAATAAATGGGGCTTATATTCTTTAGGTATCGACAAGTCATTGATAAGGAGGTTGGCAATATATTCAAAAGCTGCCACCTTTTTAGGAAATTTCTGAATACGTTTAAAATCCCTCTTGAATTGACTTGTCGGATGCAGTTTCTTTTTCACTTCCTAAGTTCTTCCATTAAACTTTCTACACTGTCAAACGTTTCCTTATTTTTTGCCGCACGTGCTTCCCTTATAGCGGCAATCGTCTCCTCGTTAGGTACTGAGTACATTGCGTCCATTAAAGTGCTCTCTACAAAATTATTCAAACTCCTGTTTGCTTTTTTGGCATGTTCCTGCAAGATTTGCAATAAATCCTCACGCAAGCGGAACGAAGTTTGTTTTCTTACTACTGTTTCCATATTATTATTGTATTATATTGTATTGCAAATATAATACATTATACACCAAATAATCAATCATTCCACTGTTATTTGTTACCTTTGCGGACTATTACTAACTTAGAACGGCATTATTATATGGAAGAAAAGAAGATAATACAATACAAGGGAGAGCTCGACCTTAACGGTATGATTATACCATGCTATGTACTTAATGATGGAACAAGAGTTTTGTCGGGAAGGGGAATGCAAGAAGCACTAAAAATGGTTGATGATAATAAAACTACATCGGGCCACAGAATAGTCAGATACCTTAATCAAAAGACACTTAGTCCGTTTATTTCCAAATACTTATCATCGGACCACTTTAGCCCTGTTTTATGCTATGAAGGAGGAAAGAAGATTAACGGGTACAAAGCGGAGGTTTTGGCTGACATTTGTGATGTATTCCTTCAAGCGCGCAAGGAGATAGACCTCTCACCAAGGCAGTTGATAATAGCTGAACAATGCGAGATTCTTATGCGTGCTTTTGCACGTGTCGGAATAACAGCACTTGTTGATGAAGCCACCGGCTACCAGTACGAGCGTGAGAATGACGAGCTTCAAAGGATATTGAAAGCATACATATCAGAAGAGTTGTTGCCTTGGCAAAAGCGTTTCCCTGACATATTTTACAAGGAACTGTTCAGGCTTAACGGTTGGGATTATACGGTGAACGGTATAAAGAAAAGACCGGGAATCATAGGCAAGTGGACGAACACTTTCATATACGAGGAATTACCTAATGGCGTGTTGGAGGAGCTTAAAAAGAAAACTCCTAAAAGCGAATCGGGGAACAGGACTAACAGGTATCACCAGCTTTTGACTACCGATATAGGAGAGCCTAATTTGGAGAAGCAGATAAACAAGGTAATAACACTGTTTCAAGTATCTGATAACATGAAGCAGTTTTGTGATAATTTTAAGAAAATGAAGATGCGTCAAATCGGGCAAATGGAGCTTCCTTTTGAATTTGACGAAAATGGAAGGATAAAGGAATAGATATTTGAATATTACTAACTTATAACAAGGGTTATGGATATACTATTTTTTATTGCGGTTATCATTTGGGTTGTAAAAGGTGGACTTATGAAGAGTTCAAGGAGTGCAAACAGTAGCTTTAGAAAGGGGTTGAGGAAATGAAGAAGATATTAATAGCCATTGCATCATTGATAATATCGGGATGCAGCGATTATGAAGTGGAAGAATATAATATGCTTTCGGTTTACGGTAGTATATATACATATTCCTTCCCAAGCGAAGATAAAGTAGAAGTAACTACAACGCTTAATGATTTTAAGGCAAGAGGAATTGGTGATTGCAGCTGGATAGATTATAAATGCAATTATCCTTATGTGAATGTTATTGTTTCGGAGAACAAAAGTACAGAAGACAGGGAATGTTTTGTAGAAGTGTATAATGACAAATACAACCTAAGAGATACATTTTGTGTGTATCAATTTGGTGTTTCCGCACCAAGCAGCGGAGGCAATAGTGGCGGAAGCGGTGTCGGTGGTGGTTCGGGTACAAATGTAACCAAGAGAAGATGTGCTGCGAGAACCAAGAAAGGCACACGGTGCAAGAGGACTGCCGCAAAGGGAAGCATCTATTGCTGGCAGCATAAGAAATGATTATTCACTAAAAATTATATTATATGAAGAAGATTTTATTTTCAATTATTGCTTTGCTGATGGTTATAACTACGGCAAATGCGCAAGACGCTTCTTTTATATGTACTTGTAATAAGGATATATCAAAGAAGCTATTACAATCCACAGACACTATTTTCCGATTGGATATAGGGTCAAGTGCAAAATTCATTACTATGGGCGGTAATGTGGTGAAATCGTATGAAATCAATTCAAAGCAAGTGAATGATGGACGTATGTTTTTCTTCTTTGATGATTCGGAAGGACATCAAGGTGCTGTATCTGTCGCTATGGACGTTAATTCTGTCGGGGTGATAGATAAGACAATTCAGAATGATGCGTTCATGTTAAAACTTGATTTGGATAAAACGAAGGAGTTTAACGCAAAAAAGCACTCATCTTCAAACACGTTTAAGTATCCATTGAAAAATCTTCACGGTACATGGGAAGGTCTTGAAATTGATGTTAATGGAGAAATGGCTAACCTGTCAGATTTTGGAACTCAATATCAACTTTCCTATACGTTTACGCCAAATGGTACTTATAAGCAAAGTGGATTTATTGGGAATTTTACAGGCATATATAAAATAAATGGTGACTATATTAATATTTATTCTGTATATGGAGAAAAATATATTCGTTTTAAGGTCATTTCTATTACGAACGATATGGCAGTTATTACCATGAATATAGATGGTGATGATAAAACTTATAAGTTTAAAATCAGAAAGTTGTAATTAATCATGTATAATTAATTAAAAATCAATCTTATGAGAAAATTGTTATCATTTGTGCTAATTTTATTTGTGCATACTTTATTGTTTGCTCAAAATAGTGAAAATTGCTCAGTAGTTAATGGTAAATATACTATATCAGATGTAGTTGAAGTGAGTAATAAGAAGTCTTCTGATTTATTTACCAACGCATTGATTTGGGTAAACAAGTCGTCTTATTTCAAAAATACAGTAATACAAGCAAAAGACAAGGAACTTGGTTTGATAACTATAAAATCAATAATACCGTTTACGACAGAGACTTCATCTAACCCAAACGAATGGGACCAGTGGAGAGAGTTTAGTATGTCTATATATGTAAAAGACGGAAGATATAAATATGTTATAGATAACATACAAATAAGGTGGAGCGATTTATGGAAATACACGTTAAGTGAAGGAAAGTTGAAGGATACCAATATAGAGAATGCCTATGAAACGAAACAGATAGCCGGAGATTGGAAGTCAGTAGAAAAATCTGTTTTCTCAAATCTAATAAAAAACTTGAAGGGATATATGGAAAGTAGTGAAAACGATTGGTAATATACAACAATAAGCAATTAGAAATATTAAGTCACGGTTAAATTACAGCCGTGGCTTTTTTATGCTCAAAAACATACCGCAAAGTTTTGCAGTTCCAAAATAAATGCTTTCCTTTGCAGTGTTCAAATTATCGCGGTGCAAAGCCGCAAACATAGCGGCATTTTTTATGCCCATACATAAAGTAGTCTTTAAAATATAAAGATATAACTGCGCCGTGTCGTGGAGTAGAAATACCCACGGAGTTTGCGATAAACTTGAACAACACGTAGCGCAGTTTTTTTATTGTTCAAATTATCGTTATGGAAGAATTAAAACTATTCCAATCGCCTATTTTCGGGCAAGTACGTACCGTGGTAATAAACGGTCAAGTAATGTTTGCTGCAACAGATGTTGCAAAATGCTTAGGATATGCGAATCCACGTGATGCGATTTCAAAACATTGTAAATCAGACGGGGTCGCGTTTTGCGACGGGGTGGTTAAAACTGGTCAGAGGAAAGACGGTACTATCTATGAACAAACAGGAGAAATCAAAATAATCACAAAAGGTAACTTAATCCGTTTAGTTGCCAATTCAGAACTTCCGCAAGCTGAAGAAGTCGAAAGTTGGATTTTCGATGAAGTTATTCCTACCGTATTAGAAACAGGCGGCTACATTGCCACCAAGCAGGACGACACTCCCGAAGAAATCATGGCACGTGCTCTAACCATCGCACAAGCCACCCTTGCCAAGAGAGAGGAACGGTTAAAGCAGCTTGAAGCCCAAACGGAGCAACAGCAAGCCACCATTAAACTGCAAGACAAGGAAATCAAGGAGGCTGCTCCGAAAGTCAGCTACTACGACAACCATCTGTTGAGCGTCAATGCCATGACAACCACTCAAATCTCAAAAGAGATAGGGATGTCGGCAGAAAAACTGAACAACAAACTGAAAGAACTTGGAATACAGTTCAAACAGTCGGGGCAGTGGCTCTTAAAATCACCATACGACAAATGGGGTATGCATGAAACGAGAACCAATATTTTCACAAGTGAAAGAGGTAATACCCATACCAACACATATACTGTATGGACGCAGAAAGGTAGACGCTTCATTATTGCTCTATATGAAAATGATTGGGACGTGAAGAAAGCCATTAAGCAGATAAAAGGAGAATTAGAACCCGCTGCGTAATCTAAAGTTTATAAACCAACTACTTGTGTTATCCGCATTTATGCGGACGGATACAACTATACCCAAAAATATATTGCCACATAAACAAGCATAGATGCACGTTGAGGTTTCGACCAACGTTCACGTTACGATACCCCGCCAGTAATACGGCTGGCGGGCAGATGGCAGGAATAACGACTAAAACAAATATTCATCTATTATGGAAATCAGTACAGCAATGATGCAACATATTCTCCGATTGACGGAAGGATATACGGATTTATTGAACGAACTTAAGGAAGTCAAGGCGGAACTTGCAGAACTCAAAGGGGAAAAGCCCAAGAAGCCGACAATTCATGAAACCAAATACCCACACATGAGTATAATAAGCCAAAATTGAAAAATATAATTTTATCATACACGAAGGCATCCTACTTATTACAAGCGGGATGCCTTTTGTATTACTAACATAAAAATAATAGGAATATGAGTAAAAATATATCACAGTGATAAATATTAAAGTAAAGCTTGAATAAATCAATATAATTTTCTATTTTTGCAGTAGTTATATTCTATTTTTATGGAAGAATACAAATTCTATATGATACGTTACGGCGAGTCGGAGGCCGTTTGGAAAGATTTGGAAATAGATTTTCCAGGTTTGAGGTATAAAGAATGTACCGGACTTAATTCTTATGGAGAGCCTACAAATATGTATGCAGAGGATTTTGCCGAGACAAGCAAGGCTGAGGTGTATGTTTCCAGCACACCGGCACACAAGCAGACAACTATAAAACTGACATTGATATTCTTGGAGGATGATACCAAGGATGATAAGTCTTACCGTGACTTTATGGCTTTCATTACCGGTTCTAAGATTGCCTACCGTGATACAGCGAGGAAGAGAAAGGTCCTGATGTACCTTTCAGGAGCCACGGAGCCTAAAAGCGATACCCTTTACGGGCAGAAATATAAGGAAGTGACGTTTACGTTCAAGAATGTGTACGGACATTCCTTCGGATATGATGAAACTTTTCCTAACGAATAACGACAATTAAATTTTATATTGCTATGTTTTTAGAAACAGAAACCTTATCAGAAGCATTATCATTTGCGAGATGCAAGGAGTTGCCTAAGAAGTTTAATCCCGAACTGGGGCTTACTTGGATATTGGCTATCGCCCTTATCAAGAAGAAGAACCTTATGAATGCCTACGCCATTGTGGAGCAAAGGGCAGACGGTCTTATCCAGTACAAGAAGACTTTCGGGCGCATTTCTCCCATTGACGGTCTTATCTCCATCCATCCGTATATGTACGTGGATGAAGAAGCGTTGGGAATGGCTATGAAGGCTAACAGACGGACTATCGCCATGCACTATCCCGGTTATGCGGATGAAATCATTGATTCGGACGATGAGAAGTTCAAGGTTTACCAGTTGCAGTACGCTATGGATATGCAGAAGTTGAACATGAACCAGGAGAAGCCGAGATTTGGGAAATCTGTTGTGGATGAAGCGGAGGAAAAGGCTAATCCGGTTGTTGAGGAAGTGTTGAAGGAGAATGAGGCGGTGGCGACAGTTGAGGATGAAGGAGAGTGTATTATCGAGGTTGAGGACGCTAAGACTGCGTTCAGACCGAAAAGAGGCAGAAAGGCTAATATGGAGGAATAAGGTATGGATAACATTCAAAGATTTATAGATACTTTATGTGTTAATTCAACAAACATAATAGAAGATAGCGAAGATAGAACATATACGTTTGAATACATACTACGTCTAATTCAATGTAATCGCAAAGTGCTTTATTTAGGGTATGATGTTATGACAAAGAAAGTCCTTGGCAATATACTCACTTCAAAGGATGGGAAGCGAAATCTTGATAGGTTGAATTATTACACATCTAACAATCTATTTGTAGAATCTGGCCAAAGAATGAAACAAATAGATGAAGTCATAAGAACCATCATATACAACAAAGTTCACAATGATATTGATTTTGTGTTTATAGAAGGATTTAATGAAATTAAAGGGTATGATACATTTGATTACATCAAAGAATTGTCTAAAGCAACTGGATTGATTATTGTTTTTTGTTGTAATGAATAAATATTATATGGAAAGTAAAAAATGTGTTTCAGCGCAGGCAATAGAACTTAAAAATCCTGTATTTGTGTTTAACGGTGATATTTTGGAGAGATATGACAATATGCTTGTTACAGTTTTTGAAGATGGCACTAAACAAGCTCATTTCATAGAGCAAAAATATCCAAAATTCGTTGAAGTTGAGAAAAGTACCGGCGTAGTTCCTCGTGACGGAGGGCAGTTTACGCAAAGAGATTTTGATAGAGATGTTTTCACCAGATATATGATATACGCAAAGTTCATTGAACACATGAGTGTTGATGATTTTTATAGAATAGCCTACCAGGCAGGATTGGGAGTGCATAAGATGAAATCAGATATGAAAGAGCAATCGTATAGAGGAATGGAAAGTTTTGAGGAGAAAGAGGTCTGAATATAAAAAAGCGGTTACTATTATTCACCGCTTTGAATAGGAGGGCTATTCATGGTAGAAAAAGAAAAAAGCTGCCTAAGCGCCACAAACTTTTTATACAGTGCAAATATACTAATAAATAATCATATAAAAATATATATGGCAAAAAATAAAAAACAACAAGGATTTGAGTTCATCATCAAAGAAAGTGATGTGCTGGAAAGGGAGAACTTCGGTTCGTTCGAGATTGTGGTGTTTAAGCAAGGAATCTGCTTTAAAAACTATACAGGTTACAAGGTATTCACTACCCCATATTCCGTAGGATTGGACGGTGTGGCGCATGAAACATCTCTCTATGCGTGGTTGAAGTATATGGTGGACTTCAAGAAATCCATCAAAGGCAAGGAGAATGAAATGTTCGGGGAAACTACTTCCACCAATAAGGAGTTCTTGGACGGTATGAAGGTGCTTACCGAAGCGAACCTTATCAAGCCTATGGCTGTGTTCACAGATATTAATGAGGCGCAGAAAGAGGCTGAAAACTACATGAAGTGGATGGAAGGACAGATGAAGGATTTGGATGAGGCTATGAACACTACGCCGCCCGAAGAAGATTTAAAGGCGAATGCTGAATTTGAGCAGAAGGTTATCATGGCAGAAGAGGCTAAGGAGGTATTCGATGGAAGTGTTGAAGCCGAGGAAGGACAGGTATAGTCCTGACAATGTATATCACATCTATATAAAGATGGAACGGCATCCTGGTGTGAAATGGGTGTCATTCAAGGACAAGCAGACCGGAGAAGTGACAAAGGGGCTTTTTATTCCCGATGTAGAAACAGGATGCATTAAGGTGAGAAACGGTAATATGTTTCTTAGCTTTAAGGCGATACCCGTAAAAGGATGCACCAATACCCATGTGATAATACCGAATGTTTCAAAAGGTGTAGATTGTAATATGGGTAAATGTGGGAAAAAGGAAGTGGATTTTAGAAAGGCTACTATTGGCAATATGTATGTTATGGGTGAAATTCTTAATGAAGACCAAAAGAAAATAATAGAAAAGTATGTCAGAAGGAGAAAATTGCTTAAAATCGGACGTTATAAGAAAGATTGAGCGTATTGTTTGCGATTGCGTAAATAAAGCATTTTGCAATGACAAATATGTTCCTGTCTCTCCTTTGTCTTTATACGAAGGGAGGACAAATATACCGTTCGTAAAGAGAATGGCAAGACCTGCCGTATTTGTGATTGCGCATGACCGATTCGGGGTGCCATACAGCGCATTGGAAAGACATTCTCATATTCATGCACGTAACATTATACGGTCTGTCAGAATGTATAAGGACATTCCTTGTTCAGATAGTGACGTGAAGAGGATTAATGAACTTATCGAGGTCGAGCTTGAAAAATTTCCGATTGTATGAAAGACAAAGATGTTTTCATTGAAAAGTGTGGAGACATAATCATATCTGTTGATTTCGGACATAAAAAGGATATGGCTGTAGAAACTATATTTCGAAAAGATAAAAGTGGATTAACTATTTTATCACAAAAGGTTATTGGCCGTGCAGACGATTTTAATACAGAAGAGAAAAGAAATAAATATTTAAACAATGAATGATTTGCTTTCTTTTAAACGTAATGCCATGATGCTCGGATTGTGCACGTCATACAAAGACAAGTGGGATGAAGCTACGAGCAAAGAGGCGTTGATGGAGATTGCCACTGACGCAAAAGGCATGGATATGATTGCTGATAGCATATCTAACGGCTGGGGGCTGTCATCATCTTATATCGCAAAGAACTTTTCCGATTACATAAATGGGAAGTGGCAGAGAAACAAGGATGGTTACACATCCGAGATGTATGTTTCCCACAGAGGGAATGTTGATATACGCTCCACGCTTACATTGTTTGTTGATTGCGAGTGTGATATTGTTGTCAGCAAAGGAATTGTGTGTGAGATTTACCTAAGCGGAAAATCGAAAGTACGTATCTTGTGCGAGGGGCACTGTTGTGTTATCCGTTATGGCAAGGAGTGTAGTTTCACGGTTAAAGGAAGTGGGGTGGTGCATGGGAAGTATGTGGAAAACTCTGAACCACATATCAATCATGATTATAAGTGAGTTTATGAATTGTATAACTAAGTCGGAGTGGGTGAAAGATTGATTTATGACCGAAGAAGAACAGATACAAGCCGACATAGAACGGTTTGAGCAAAGAGGTAGCGATATTCCCGATGATGGAGATATGGTTGAACAAATACCATTATTTAGTTCTTCCGATATGCAGTCTGTCATTGAGGATGGGAAGAAGAAGCCGCCTATCCATAGGTTGTGGGGCGATTTTTGGTGGGAGAACGAGCTTGTTTTCCTATTTGCCGATAGCGGAATAGGTAAGTCCATTCTTGCCACGCAGATAGCCTACGAGATAGCTAAAGGGGAAAGCGAATGTGCGGATGTTGAGGTAAGTCCTCAGAAGGTATTGTACTTTGATTTTGAGCTTTCTGACAGACAACTTGCAAGGCGTTATAAGAACGCTGATTTCCCGAAGTCGCTTATCCGATGCACCATATCGGAAGAAGTGGACAGCGAAGATTTTAACATGAACGTGATTGACGGCATAAAAGATAAGCTGATTGATACAGGTGCAAAGGTTATGATACTTGATAATCTTTCCTATCTTTCTACGCAGACAGCAGAAGCGGAGTTCGCAGGTGCTATTATGGACGGTCTTACAAGATTGAAGCGTGAGCTGAGAATCAGTATCATGGTAATTGCGCATACGCCTAAGATTGAGGAATGGAAGCCCTTGTCTAAGACGAACATGGCCGGGAGCAAGATACTTTCCAATTTTGCAGACGGGGTATTTGCCATTGGGCGCACAAGGGTAGGGGGTAGATACCTGAAACTTCTGAAAACACGTATGGTGAGTGAACCGGACGAAAAATCTTTGCTGCCTTACTTCAATATTGTGGCCGAACCTTACTTGCATTTTGAAAAAGTGGGGGATGAAACGGAAAAGAAGTTACTTATGGGTAAACCGGCAAAAGATTTTTTCAGTTCTATTTGGGATAGAGCTGTTGTAGAGCCTATTCCTCTGAACGAGTTGGTTAAACTGATTGTATCTAAGGATAATTCCAAGAATAGTGTGAAATCTAAGGATGGTAATGCCCGTAAGCGTATAGACCGTGCAATAAAGTACGGAGCTTTGAAAAAGGACGAATTGAAGAATATATATTTGAAAACTGACAATTGACATGGACGTTGAAGAGATAAAGCAAAAGAAGCAGGAATTGAACGACAAGATAGCCGGGCTTCTGAATGGATTTGAGGATGAAATCGGAGTGCAGATTTCGGATGTCGGATTTGTTAGGCGTGTGTCCTACGATGAATTAGGTCGTGAAATTGGCAAAGAGTATGTGGTTGAGGTGAAAGTGGAACTATGAGCAGTAAATTTCAGATACATCAGTTTGAGCTTACCATATATCCACGTAAGCTATGGGTTGTAAAGGGAGGCTCTTTTAAAGATATAGAACGCACTTTTTATATTGAAGAATCTGACGAGGTTGAGAATATGTTGGAATCATGCAAGGCTATTACGTTTAGAGCCTCGATAAAAGACGGTGATTGGCTAGGTGTTGTTGTATATATAAAGCAAAAAATGGGAATTAAGGACATAGCGCATGAGGCTCTTCATGTATCTTCCTTTATTTTTTCTGACATTGGCGTTAAAGGTGATTTTTACAATGATGAGGCACAAGCTTATTTGGTAGGTTTTGCTGCCGATTGCATCAATCAAGTAGTGATAGGAAGGTATAAGTAGCGATGATTTCTTTGGGGGCATTGTGTATTGTCGCAGCGTTTTTTATAATATGCTATTAAACATCTATAAATTAAATAAGAAATCCATTGCAATACAAATTTTAGCCTCTATATTTGCATCATAATTACGCTCATGGCTACGCATACCTTAAAGCTGTATTTACTGCTTATCCTTGAATAATAGGTATGCTTACCCCTTGGGCTCTTTTACAAATAACTCATTATATTATGGCATACAAAGCATTAGACATCGCAAATAAAATTATATCCAAAACAGATTTGGAACATGGTGATACTATATCAAATCTGAAATTGCAGAAGATGATGTATTACCAACAAGGTTTCCATTTGGCATATTTTGGAACACCATTGTTTGATGAGGATATTGTTGCTTGGCAATATGGACCGGTTGTCCCTTCTGTATATAAGGAATATAAATCGTTTGAATCCAATTCTATATCGACTTCAAAAGAAGGTATATCTTTATCAGATGATGAAGAAGAACTTTTCAACAATGTTTATGAGGAATACAACCAGTTTTCTGCTGTAGCCTTGATGAAAATGACACATGAAGAATCTCCTTGGAAAACCACGGAAATAAACTCTGTAATAAGCCGTGATAAGATGATGGCGTTTTTCAAAACACAAATTGAAGCATAAATGAGTGGTAAGTTTAAGTTAAAGCATAAAGATGTAAAGCCTAATTTAAAAGAAAAAGAGGTTGATGCGAGAAGCAAAGAACCTCTTTTCTGCTTTAAGTACTTGGATATGAAAACATCTTTAAAAGGATGTGATAATAGTGTGTTCAAGGATTTTGTAACGAGGATGCAAAAATTGTGCTGTCTTACTTGGAAAGATATAAACGTTTCCGGGAAACACCAGTATGGTTTTGAAATGATACCAATCAAACAGTTGAAGCCAACATCCCTTCCTGCAATAATCACAGAGGATATTAAAGAACTTGCTGTTTTCAGATATAGTGGCGATAACCGCCCTTTCGTATGTCTAATAATGGACTGTGTGGTATACCCTATATTCATAGAAGCTAAATTCGGTGATATATACGACCACGGAAGTAAATAATCACAGACTTATCATGCGTATGAAGCGGTAAGAGAACATCCTACTACTTCATTTTTATTGCATAAAAACCCTAATCCCGGCTCCTTTTGAATTTGGACTTGGCGCAAACACACGGTCTATCCTGTCCGAAAGGATTTCCAAATACCCCGTCTGTGTCCTCAATTCAACGAGCATGGGGTTACTATCAGAGTATTCGGTTTCAAGACCGTATCGGGCATCCAACAGCGTTCTGATTGCGGAAATGTCGGTTGTTTGCTGGGAGACGAAGAAGCGTATCGAGTTCAGTAGGGCTTGAAGTTCCCCAGCGGTTTCTTCGCTCATAGCTTGTATACCTTGTTGGAGAGCCGATAGTTCGGCTTTCTTATTATCTTTTATCCCAAGAGCGTTGTATAGGGCTTCTAATGCTTCACTAAGTTGTGGGAATTGCTTTTTTGCTTCTTCAACAATCTTGTCCATCTCTTGCCTTGTTACTTTTGTATCACCGTCAAATCCTTTTCTTATAGCTTCTTCTCCTTCTGTAACAGCAAGGTCTATCATTTGGAATAACAGTTCAAGAAACTTATTGGCAATTCTCATGGATGCTTGTTTCAAGAAGAGATTGTTTATGAAATCATCAAAATTTTCTTCCAACCCCTTAAGTCCATCACCTGTTTCATTAAATGCGTCCAGCCACGCTTGAACAAATGAAGAGGCAGCATCTTTGTATTCGGATTCACCACCGATGCCTCCCATTTCAATTTTTTCTTGATTCAGGATTTCTTGTTTGGTCTTTTTAAGTTCCTCAATAGCATCTTGCCATTCTTCAATACGAGCGTGGTCGGTTTTCTTCTTATCCTCTTCGGCTTTAATCATAGCTTGGTAGGAAGCAATCTGGCTGTCTAAGTTGGCTACGGTATCTTTCGTCTGTGTGCGAAGGTCATCTGCACTCCAAGCGGCTTCCATCTTCTCTTTTAGCTCATCGTATGCCTTACCAAGTGTTTCTATATTCTTTGTCTGCCGTTGGATTTCACGCTCCTTCTTCTTGTCTTTAATATTAAAAAGACTTCCTATGGTTTTTGCCAATCCTCCAATTGCTTGAATCCCTCCTCCGATAACATCTCCCGATATTATCCTTCCAACTCCGCTTGCTGTTTGACCTAATCCTCCAGCAATCTCTGCTATACTGCTAATTGTATCTGCTGTTCCGGCAGACATAGTGCCAAACACATTTTCAAGGTTGCTTGCTACGTCAGTGATACCGGATGAAAATTCAGAGAGATTATTTCCAATTTCGCTGAATTTATCGGACAGGGTTTTACCTAATTTCTGACCATTTCTGATTTGTTCGGCGGTTTCTTCAGTTATTTTCCCTTCTGCTACAAGTTGAGCGAGTATTGCATCAAGTTTTGACTTCTCTAACAACCATTGTATGCGTAGCTGATTTGCTTGCTCCGAATTTACACCGTATATTTCTACTGCTGCATCGTATTCTTGCTTCTTTTGTTGAACAATCTGTGATTGCGCATTTTTCTGTTCGGTATAGTAAGCAACTGCATTGTTGGCTCTAATATTTTCTTCTTCAAGTTCCTTCCTTTGCTTTAAGAATTGAATGTACTCTTTTACTCCAGAAGTAAGACCGCTGAAAGGATTCTTTTGGGAAATCATTTCGTCAATCTTCTCCTGCTGGTTGATTATAGCTTTCAGTTGGTCGGCAGGAAGATTCTTCAAGTTCTCACGTAAACTTGCGAGCTTGTCACGCATTGCTTCGAGCATACGAGTAGAAGAACTTTCAATGTTCTCAAACATTGAAATATATATATCCGAATTCTGGAATTGTTTCCAAGCGTTTTCGTCAGACTTCTTATTGTACTGGCTTGTAAGATTGGAATTATACTGTGTTTTCTGTTCCTCTGTTAGATTAGCGTTCGCTATCTTTGCTCTCTCCTCATAATACCACCTGTCAAGTTGAAGTTGGTCTGAAAGCTGTGTTTTATAAGCTTTAGTCAGTTCGATAACAAGGTCTTGACTGTCCTTTATACGCTGCTGGTTCAGCTTGTTTAAGTCTGCTAAATATTGCTTGTTGGCATCGGTATCAGCAATAAGGTATTCGCCTTTCGGGAAATTCTTTTCGTATGACGCTTTCATTTCTTTTTCTACATCATCCAACGTCTTTGCAAGTCCGGGAAACAACTGTTGTACCTCCGCTTCGGACAGTCCTGCATCTTTCAACTTTTGATGCAAGTCCAACTGGTTGAACATATCTTCAATGTTCTTCTTGGTCTTTTCAAGCTGTTTCTGTATATTTTCTATATCGTCACTATCCAACAGTTGATATGAATCATTAATAGCACCTTGCTTCTTTCTAAAATCTGTGATTATTTTAGAAATTTCCTGCAATGCTTTTGCCGTATTCTGCTTGTTTGGAATGAACATATCCCCGATGATGCTTTTGGGCATATTCACGTTTTTAAGGGATTTCTCATAACGCTCCATAACAGTCTTAGCAGCCTTATCACTGCCCATTACCTTGTTTAGCTTCTCGTATTCCTTATTCAGTTCTTTGATAAGGGAAATGCGCTCTGCTAATATGTCACGTTGTAGTTTTGTATCTGCGTCTTGCCCAGTATTATTGTTTGTTTCTCTTTTCTTAGTAAAGTCTATATTATAAATAGGAGCTGTAATTTGTTGAACAAAATCTTGTGACCAACCATGCGATATTGCATAGTTGTTTACCATTGCGGCTTTCACATCATTGTCATAGTTCTTAAAATTGAAAACATTATCAAAAAAAGAACGAATTTTTTCTGTCATTCCGTTTTTGGAAGAATCAAGACTGTTCTTTATCACGTTTACATTTTCAAGTATGTTGCTTTTTATTCCAGCAAAAGTGGTTGTAATAGTTGATTGCCCCCCAGCGGATGTTGGTGAAAAATTAATTCTTGTATCTTCTATCGACTCTAAAAAGTCTAATAGCCTTGTATAATAATCTTGTATAGCTTCCAAAGAACCTGATTCTGTTACGCCTTGTTCCAATTCTTTAAGTTCTTCTTGCGCAATAAATCCTATTCCCTTATCTGCTACTTTTGCCAATTCTGCCCGTATCTGGGTTATTGTCGCCAATGCTTTCTGATAAGATTCTGTTAGTCTTTCGTTTGCTTCGTCCGCATCGGTCTCCCAAAACATAGAATTGCTTTTCTTGTCAGCATTGTATTTATAGTCTAACACAAGCATATCATCGAGATATTGCTTATGCTGTTTCAACAGCTTATCATATTGTTCTTTTGCTTCATCCTCTGATATATTTGCTTTTATCTCTATTTCAAATCCCTCGTTATTCATTTCTTTAACAAGGGCGTTTAACGCTTCTTTAATTTGGGGTTTTGATGTTTTCTCGTCTATTGTTACCGAAATACGTTCTATCTCAGAACTCCTTACTTTCCCTTTATAATATCTATTTTCAGCTTCTTTTTGCCTTTTGTTGTATTCGTCTTGTATCTTTATTAATTCATTAAAGACACCTAATGCTGCTGTAATAGCCATTAATGGGAATGAAGCCTTGAATGTTGCTCCAAACGCCTTTATAGCATTACCAGCTTTACCAAGTCCTACAGAGAATAGCCCAATCGCCCCATTTGCAACTCCAATTTTTTTAGTCCATGCAGTAATAGCCATGGATGCGATTATTGGTGCAAACGCTTTCGCTATATTAACGACCGTTTCCCAATTATCAATAAGGACTTTCACGGCATCTATTGAACCTTTCAGCGTATCTTCATTAGCCTTACCAATAGAATTAAGCATAACGTCTATACTGTCCTTCAAGTTGGAAATTTTACCTTGTAAAGTTTCGGCTTGGATTTCTTGCATATTGTAGAACAATCCTCCGCTGTCAGTTAACCGTTTGAAGATGTTCTCAATATCCTCAAAAGTTACTTTTCGTTTTGAAATCATATCCACAATTTGGGCTGTGGTATATGCTTCTCCTTTTACTTCTTCAAAATAGCGTTGCAACTCTCCATACAGATTGATACCAGCCTCAGTGAACTGCCGGACTTCCGTACCACGCAAATACGCTGCCGCTTTGACCTGCCCATAAGCAAGGATAAGTCTGCCCATATCAACACCTAAACCTGCGGACACATCGGCAAGTCGTTTTGTCGTGTCATATAACTTGTCGCTCTCAATACGGTATGCTGCAAGCTGTTTTGTGAATGTAACCAGTTCCTTAATCTGGAATGGTGATTTTACAGCAAGTTGGACGGTCTTGTTGAAAATTTGGTCTGCTTGTGATTTATTTTGTAAGATTGCTTGTAACGAACGCTGCTGCAATTCAAATTCACCACGCACTTTTGCCAACTTGCTGATATAACCTTCAATCTGTGACACGGAGAACACCAAAGCAAGCTGACGGCTTAATTGCCCAGCCGTATCCATTAGGTTGCGATGGCGCGTGGCAAGCTGTTGTGATTTAACTCCTGCTTCTGTCAACGCTTGGTTGTGTCTGGCGATGGCTTGGTTTATCTGTTCAAGCGTGTTTTTATAGTTGGCATCGGTGGTATTTAAAGATAGTCTGGCTTTTTTCAGATATTCGATTGCTTGTACGTTCTGTTGTAGTGATTTAGTGTTTCTCGAATAATCCAAAGCCCCTTGCGGTGTCGTGCGTTGTGCATATTCCTGTGCTTTCCTTGCATCTTCAGCAGCTTTTGCAGCACGTCTGTCAGCAGCTATTCTTCTTTCCGTCTCTTTTTCTTTAGATTGGGCACGTTGCTCGTCCGTCTTTCGTTGCTCGTCAAGCTCCATCTTCATGTAGCGCATGGCTTCTACCGCAGCCTTTTGTTGCGGCTTTGACAGGTCCATGTTCTCAACGTATTTTTTCAAATCCGAATATCCCTGCTTCAATCCGGAGATGTTTAAGTTACTGAATGAACCTTCACCGATTTTATTACTGCTTATTCTATTTAGGAGGTCTGCCGCACGTGAAAGGCTTTCGTTCAGAGAAGTCGTCTTTCTCGTAGTTTCTTCCGCACCTTTACCTGCTCCTTCAAACGGATTGCCTTTTATGGCTTCTATCTTTTTGGCTAACGAAGTGATAACATTCTCTAACTTGCTTGTATCTACTAGCACACTGCCAAACCCGTTTTTCAACGCATCCGCAGCCGTATGTGCGTGCTTCTCTATCTTCTCCAGCTTCTCATCGAAACTATCCAACTTCTTTAATACATCAGGGGTTATGTTGAGGAAAGCTCCTGCTTCGTTATTTACCATATCGTTATCCTTTTTTATTAATTATGGGCATACCCAAATCATTCAAGTTCTTCAAATCGTCAACACTTCCTATTTTGCTGACCTTCTTTTTTTTCTTGTCCTTGTTTCCGTATTCTACATGGGAAAAATCAAACGAGCTTAACCGCACCTGCCCAACTGTCATTCCCCATAAATATTCGTCACGAGAGCACCAAGTGTTGGAGCGCAGAAAATCAACCATCTGTCCCCACTCGGTACGGGATATTATCAGCTTTGTTCCGTTTTCTTCATCTTCCTCGTCAATGTTATTTCCCTCACGGTCTGAATCACATTGGTACTCTCGAAAAAAAAATCCGTGCTTATGAGGTTAAGAATTTCACCCAGCAGTAAAGCCCAGTCTTTCATGTCGTATTCCCCCCACATAAGAAGGTCATATATTTGGTGGTACTCCTCGGAAAGTTCTCTCTTATCATAATCAGAAAATATTCTGTCCTTGTCATTGAGTAGTGCAAGGGTTATTACGTTCACCACCGCAGGAAGATTTACGGAGAACTCTTTTATCACATCACCCATACTTAGTTTTTCTCCCTTCACAATCTGACACGCTTGTTCGGCTATAAGCCATTGAACGCCGGGCTTCAATCCTTTAATACGCCACTCCGTACCGTGAAGTTTTACAATGCTTGGGCTATCATTCATTATCCTTGCCAAACGTTCCATTGACTCATCAGATATAGGAGTACAAGCCGTTACAACATTTGTCTTTAGTCCTGTATCTTTTTTCTTTGCTCTATATACTGCCATGATTATAAACATGAAGGGCGGCGGCATATAAGCCTACCGCCCGTAAACACTCTAGTTATCTATTATGAACAAGTTTTATTTGGGTAAAGTATAAGCTGAATCTACATAAAACGGCGTTCTGATAGTTTTCTCTCCATCAGTGATATTTGCATCATACGCTGTTCCTGCAAGATTGATACGCCCCACATTAGAGTTCAAAGATTCAAGCATTAGTTTTGAGTTAAGCTGAACTTTAGGAACCACAAATGCGGTCATCGTTTCCCCTTCCTCGAACACTACGTCAATCTTTGCATACAACTTCTTGTATTGAGCCGGAGCAAAGTATTTAGTAGAGACAGTAGTTCCTGCCGTAAATCCCATGAGAGCGACCAATAGGTCTTTTTGTGTATCTGCAACCTCAGCTGTAAACTGGTATTTGCCAAGCTTCACGATGGAAAGAATGGGGCTGTCGGAAGTTTCACACTCGATGTCGTTTACATCGTTATCGTCTTGAGAGATTGAAGTGGTATCCTCAACTACATCTTCAAGGATATAAGAGTCACCCTTTGGCGTATCGTCTTGTTCAGAGCCAGTGAACAGAGTTGCCACGATGTAAGAAGGCTTGATGAATTTTTTGGCTGTTGCGCCAGTATTGTTTACTGCCATAATTTTAAAGTATTATCCTGTTAATAAATTGTTTACCTTATTGTCACTTCTATGTTTATCACATTGTAGTAGTAGTTCCTATTTTGGTCATAATCTGCATCACGGAAATTTACATCAATCACATAATGGGTGTCTTTGCATGATTCAATAGCCTTGTCAAGCGCAAGTTCCATTTTGTACAGTTCCTTCACGGGCTTCGTACCGTGACTGTCAACTGATTTTGCGTACAAGAACACGTTGGCAGAACCTTTGGCATAAGCTCCGTAATCTTTCATGGAAAGCACATCAACAAGTACCATTTCTTTCCAATTGCTTTCAACAGTGGCAGGCATATTCCCGATGAACAGGTTGTCGGATATAGCCGCTTTTGTCAGCAGCATGGAAAAAAAGTTTTCCACTTTTGATGTTGTCTTGTATTTGCTATCCATATAATCAGTATTTACCGTTCTTTATAATTCCAAAAGTTGAACCTTTAATTCTGTTGCTTAATGTTTTGAGTTGGTTTTGAGCAATGGCGATTACCTCATATTTGTACTTTTCCTGTAATATTTGTCCGTATGGCATTGCGGCTACTATCACAAGGTCAATTCCATCATGGGGCTTATATTTACGTTCAAGAAAATCCGTTATCGCATCACGTCCGTATAGCGGCTCTCTCTTCCAAATTCTTGGGGCTAACGCGTATTTCGTTTGATAACCGCTTTTGGATAGTTTGCCGTTAACATATATTCCCCATCCGTAGCTATCATGAAGGTTGTCTGTATCATTTTTATAAGTAACCCTATTCAATTCTTCTGCAATTATTTTGTCGGCTTCTTCCGATAAGAACTTTATAAGTTTATTCAATGAATCTGTCTTAACCTTCTTTGCCATAGCTTACACTTCGCTCATTTTTATGTCAACCGAGCAACCACCAAGTTGACTATATTCAAGTCCTATAACCCTGCCTTGGATTGGTATTGCATAATCCTCGCACTTAAAATTGGTATTGAAACGTATAGGTAGCTTCTCGCCAACTTCGCACGGGAAAAACACTTTATAATCAGCCATGATAGTGCCGCCATTGAACATCTTGGAAGCTTGCTGTATATCGCATTCGGTTTCAAGAAGAATGGTTTCTTCCGAAGTTTCCGTATTGATAGAACCAGCCGTATCCTCACCGCCTAGTAAATCACCGTCAAGCAATCCTCCGTTACCGAGAAGGTCTCCGTCCTCCGGCTTTTTCGTTATCACGGTATAGAATGTGCCATGAAACGGATATTCGGTTATTGCTTTTCTTTTGAGGCGCATAAGCTACATATCTAATGAATTTTCATTGACCCAACTCATACTACCAGAATCCATGCTTTTCAACGCTTCTTCTTCACCATACTTTTTGTACAGTGCTTTCAGACGGTCTTTCAAGTTTTGGATTATGGCAGCTGTTACCGTCTCACTACCTATGTCCTGTCTGTAATTCCCGTGCTGGAGTGACGATGAAGCCACAGACCACGGTCCGTTTATGACAAGCTCATAGAGTGCGATAAGGCAATGGTCTTTCATGTATTCGTCTATTTTGGAACGGTCTGAAATAGACATCAAACCGTTCTCGTATGCGATATTTTCAAGCGCATCATCTTCAAAGACAAACCTTGTAAGCCCATTGAGGTATGCTATCGGGTCAAATGATTTTTCCATAACTACTACTGCAATGTGTTGTACATTTAATCATCTGCCTGACTCGTATCTACAATCACATGATTACGGAATGTTTTCAGTGCAGGACAAGCCGACATCATTACATCAGTATGCCATTCCTTATACAGCCCGTTGTTTGTTGTTGTATTCACAATCGTGCAGAGACCATCATTAGCCTGAGCAAAAATCTTGGTTATTGCGCTTGAACCATACTTGTCAAACATCTGTTTGTCTAAGTTATTGGTGTATTCAAACTCACAAGCATATCCGGCAGGACGGAGAACTGCAATCTTATCATCCCAACCTTGCACAAATGTGTCTCCGGTATTGGTAAGATTACGCTCACGCTCTTCAACAATTTCAATTGGAGATACACCGGGATAATCACGGAAAGCTGCTAAGAACAACTCACGTGTAGTAGGCGCAGTAGTGGTTGTCGCGATGTAAGCTAAAGGATTTTTCTTGAAACTTTCAATCAATTCCTTAACTTCGGCATTTTGCAACACTACTTCGTAAAACATTTTACGTGTTACCTGCCATACCAATGCGCCTTCATACCCCCATTTATCACGGTATTCCTTTTCCTTTGTAGCCATTTGACTAAGGATTTTACAACTGGGGTCAGTCCAAGCCACCCATCCTGCTTTCGTAAAATTATCTTCTGGAATGTCGGCTTTATGCAGGGGTATCTGAATACCACGCGCAATGTTTCTATAATCAATGTTGCCTTTTGACATCAATTGTGCGGTCATGAAGTTCATGGTCGCATCCGCACTATCAATCTGGGACTGTAATGTATGTACCCAAGCGGCTACCAAATCGGCATCGTTTCCAAACAATTCAAACTGTTTTTCCTTTGCTTCACGCTCCATAGCCGTTTCAACAAAGCCCGGAGCGATAAAATCAGGTATAGATGCGGTGTACCAATATATTCCGTCTTTATCCATTTGGTTACTGTCACCAAGAGGTGCACGCAAGTCCATTAAAGGAGCAGCTTTTAAATCACGACCTTTTACAGAAAAGGTGGCGATACCATTTGGGGCAGTAGGGGTAGGAGCACCAGCCTTGACACCCTGAGTTTTGTACCAACCATAATTAGTATATAGCAGACCTTCTGTATTGATAAAGGATTGCAAGAAACGCTGATTCGTCTTGTCGGAGAAGAACTTTGCGTATCTACTGTTATTAAAATCAAATTTAGGCATAGTCTTGTCAATTTTAAATGTTAAACCAACCCTTAACCTTGCTCTTGTTTAGCGCTTTTAATGCAGCCGAAAGCGGTTGCATTCTATCTTCATATAGGAATACATCACCTAATGCTAATGCAGGAGTGATAAGGTATTTTGCTCCATCGAAATCATCTTCGGATGCAGCTGGGTCAAATACAAAGTCAAAGTCACAAGGGAGGTATGAATTGGGATTAGTAACCATTGGGGATTTGGACGCTCCAACTTCTTTTGCTTCAACAAGCACAGAACTTGTAGTTAGTGCTCCGAGTGTTGCACTGAGCGTTACTTTCCAGACGTCCCCGGCCGTATCTTCAGTTGTCTTTTCAACCGCTGTGACCGTAACCGCTGTTCCCTTACCAGTCAATGTGGTAGGTGCAACCATAAGGACATCCCCTACAAACGGAATGAGGGAATATCCGTCTCTTTTCAAGTAAATAGTTGTTTCATCTCCACCGGATGTGGCTTTGGCAACCGCATACGATTTCAAAATACGTACTTCACTACCATTTTCTCCATTGCTTGGGATATACTCTGCGAGAGTTCCGGCAAAAGCTCTTGCATTGCCTTTGAATGGGTTTTTAACAATCCCGCCACTGGTAGGAAATACAAGCGCATCCTTTCCGCTCATCTGTAATTTCACGAATACATAGCGATGTCCACCAATGCTTCCGCGAGCTTGAACCAGCGCCCTACCAGGAAGGTAGCCGCTGCTCAATAGAATTTGCTGATAAAAATCTGCCATTTTCTTTTGGGTTTAAATGATTATTATTTTTCTTCTCTGTGCGATTGCTTCTTTACGACAGCAACCACATCGGCAAAGTCATCGGGTTTTTCAGTACCGCCTCCTGCGCCGCCCGGAGTGATGTTAGGTGGAGTGCTTGCATTAAACTTATTGTAGCTCTTGACCAGTCTTTCTGTGAGAGCATCAACATCTGTTTCAGAATCAATATGAATCAATTCGAGCTGGTCATTAATCCAATCTTCATTCTTGATTTCTTTCCCTTTCAAGGCTGATTTGAGTTGATTGCGTTTGTCTGAGATAGCTTTTGCCTTTTTCTCTTCCTCACGCTCTGATTTCAAGTCTTGGAGTTCTTTGAGTAGCTTATCCAGTTTGCTTTCGTCTCCTTTGTTATCCTTGTCATCATCTTTATCTCCCTTATCATCCTTTGCGGGGTGATTCTTTTCCCACTCCTTTACGAATTTTGAATTGTCGTTCCTGATGTTGTTGTCATCCTCTTGGAAGTCCTCCAGATAATCGGCAACCGCATCATCCAATTCCAACTCGTCATTACCACTCGCTTTCTCCAACCGCTTGTAGATTCTTTCCACCTTGCCGTTGAAACTTCTCTCACTCATCGCCAAGTTTTTCTTGCCGTTGTTGGTGATTCCTGCTCTCAGTGCTTCTGAAAACTGTTCTTTCGTAAACTTCATACACTATATGTTTTATAATGATTATATGCGAAAGTAATACTTTAATAAAAAGGTGTAACTATAAAAAAATACTGTATTTATCACTATGATAAATAGACATTAGTTTAAGTATATATTACCTTATTATTAAGAGGTATTTTTGCTTTTGATGAAAGAGCAAGAAGTACATAATGCGATAGTGAAGAAGCCTTTCCCTGGTTTCCAAACCTACTTTGCTTCAACGAACGTGGATATATGTTTCGGTGCCGGCGGGGTCGGAAACGGGAAGTCATACTCTCTTGCTCTTGGATTCGCTGAACCGTTAATGCTTGACCCTGATTTTAGATGTTTAATAAGTCGTAGAAGCCTTGGGAACCAAAAAGCAGGAGGAGGATTTGTTGATACATTCAAGGACATATTCGGGGAATATGTAAAAGTTAAAGAGGCAGACACACCACGTATATCATTCCCAAGTGGAGCGTACTGCGATTTGACTTATATAGACCCAACGAATATAGACAGAATGAGGGAGCGTGCGAAAGGATGGCAGTACGATGCGATTGCCATTGATGAGCTTACCGAAATGCCTTGGGAGGTATTTACGTACATTCAATCCCGTAATCGTGGAAAAAGCAAGACATTCACGGGGAAATTCCGTGCGACATTCAATCCTAAACGCACCCATTGGACGAGAAAATTCATAGGTTGGTATGTTGGAGTTAACGGGAAGGGTATCCCTGATAGAATAGGGAAAGTCAGATTCTTTTTTGTTGCTGGGTCTACCGTTGATGATGTGATTTGGGGAGATTCAAAAGAAGAAGTTTACGCCAAGTGCAAGATACAGATAGACAGTTTGATTAAAGACTTGAAAGGTAAAGCGAAATATCAAGACTTTATCAAATCGTTTACCCTATACGAGGGCACAGTTGATGAAAATGAAGCTCTGATGGGAGGCAATGCAGGATACGTTGGTTCAGTTGCCGCTTCTGGTACACGCTCTGCTGCTGGGCTTATAGGTGTAAACTATAATGCAGACCCAGATTCTGACGAAAAGATACCTATCCCTTCCACTTTCGCACAAGGCGTATTCAACAACAACCCAGCCGTGAACGGTGACAAATGGATTACCGTGGATTTGGCGGATTATGGCACAGACAACCTTGTTGCACTTGCATGGGATGGATTTCACGCATACGACATACTCATTCTCAGCAAGTCTACTCCGAGAGAGAACGCTATGGCAGTGAAGACATTCGCTTTTGAGCATGGGACGGCAGAAAGCCATATCATTTTTGACGCGACTGCCGGACGATATTTCAACGATTACATTCCCGATGCAGTGCCTTATATCTCACTAAATAAACCTTTCGGGCTTTACCAACTTACCGCAATGACAGTCAAGGATATGTGCTATATCAGATTATGCAAGATGATAGAGGAAGGTAACTTGACATTTGACGATAAACTTGCCGTTCATACTTACACTCATCAAAATTTGAAATACAAAGTGACGGTTGAGAACGAGTTTATGGAAGAATGTTCCGTTGTGCGGTTTGACGATATGCAGAGTGGGAAGAAGCGGCTTTGGAACAAGAAGAAAATGAATCAGATGTTAGGGAAAGGCAGGTCGATGGACTTGTTAGACCCATGCGCTATGAGAATGCTTCCGTGCGCTAACATTGAATACGGGAATGAGATTCAAGCAGGGTATTACAATCACGAAGAAGAAACCAAACAAGCGTTCCATGCACAGACAGAAGGAAGTATTTACGATGAACATTTATGGTATTAGGTTAGGAAATGATTAGTTACAATGATATAAAGGATATTCTCAATTCTCTTAAAACAGAAGGAATTGAAGCAAGGGTAAGAGACGTTGCCTATTTGGTAATGTGTGATTCTTTCGTAGATAAGACTCTTGCTGCCAAGGTTGCTTACCAAGAAGATGAAAAGCCTTCAAACAAGGTGTTATCTACGCTTGCCGAGAAACTGAAACCTTTCGGCATCGGCGCTATCACTACCATATCTAAAGATGAGAACCGAGAAGCATTGCTGAAAGAAATATCGGAGATGAAACAGATTGCTGACGATGCGAAAACAAGTGGAGATTCAGATACTTTCATCAAAGCAAGCAAGGTCGTGTTGGATGCACGTGTGAAGCTGAACGACAAGTTCAACATTGAGGAAGAAGAGGGACAACGAAGAATTATTGTTGTTCCGCAGAAGCACGACATTATCTGCAAATGGACCTCGAGAGAGTGTTCTGCTATGCCCAGCAAGGAAGCTTGCATGAAGTATTACAACCTAATTGATGCGGAAAAATGACACGGGAAGAGAAAAAAACATATCTATTGCGGAACGTAAATGCCTTGTTGCAGAAGAAGCCGTTTTTTAGAGGAAGTAACACTTGCTCTACAGACGACTATTCCGACGGCCAGTCCGCATCCATTACCGAAACACGCACGGCAAGGCTTCCGAATGTAAAAAAGAATATCGTTTCGCAGGAAAAGTTTCTGAAAGAGCTTGACCCGATGAGTCATGAGGTGTTATTTGACCAAAACTTACCGAGCATTTGCGTGAAGTTGGAAGATGGAGGGTATCAGGAAATCAAGTTCCAGCGCACGGCATTGGCTTTCCAAGAGCAGATACTGGCGAGCCACGTAATTTACCTGTGCGGAAATCCCTGTACTCTGTCTTTGAGAGGTGGCGCTCCTTCCGAGAAAGATAAAGCCAACTATTCCACAATCAAGGAGTATTGGGTAGACAGGAATATGGATGGATGGCGTACAAAGGCAGTCCGTTCGCAACTTGCGACAGGCGATGCAGGACTTCTGTTTTATTATGACCATAAAGGACGTATCAAATGCCGCCTGATAAGTTATGAAGATGGTTATGTAATCATATCACACAACGACAACAACGGTGACAGACTTCTTGAAAGTGTCTACTATGCCGATGCGGACGGTGTGGAATACATTGACAGTTACGATGATACCTATATGTACCGTATGCACACACCGATAGACGGTGAAGAAGCTGACGAGGACGGTTTTGTAAGAGAACTTCCTATATTGCACGGTTTCAGCGAGATACCATTGTGTACTAAACGCGGTGATGTGGCGTGGAACAACGGTCAGAGCCTTATCGAGATTTACGAGATTATCTACAACATCTTCTTTGTCATTCAGAAACGGAACGGCTGGGGCATTCTATATATCAAAGGCAATTTGTCAGAAACGACAAAGAAACTTGCCGGGAGTATCATTTTGCAAGACAAGTCAATGGACGGTAACGGAAGTGCAGAGTTCAAAGCACCTCCAAGTCCGCAAGGGATGCTTGACAGTCTGCAAGACTTGTTTGAGAAGATACAGATAAACACTTCCTGTACTTTCCTTTTGCCGAAAGATGTCAAGTCAAGTGGCGACATTAGTGGACTGGCTATTACGCTGACCCGTGATTTGGACTTGAAAAATGCCCAACAGGGCGTAATCGAATGGCAGAATTTCGCAGACAAGATGATGCGTCTGTTCAAGGAGGGATTGGCCAAAGAATTGGTGAAAAAAGGCGAGAACGTAAACGCCATTACAGAATTTGACAAACTTCGTGTCAGCTGCAAGTTCAAGATATGGCAACCGTTCAGCGCAACAGAATACAATAACATTCTTATTTCAATGAAACAAGCCGGCATTCTTTCCACAAAAACGGCTATTGAGAAGAACACAGAATCTGTTCCTGACGAAGAACAACGTATAGCAAAGGAGAAGGAAGAGGCTCAAAAGCTATTGGAGAAACAGCAAAAAAAGAATAAAGGAGTTACGGAACAAATTGATGTGGCAAAAGAATAAATGGAAAAGGAAAGTCTGTACATATTAAAACTTGACACGCAAGGAAGTAAAGTTAAGTTCCCGAATGCTGATGCACCTGCAAAATTAGGTGAGTACACCTATACAGCACAGCGTATGGCAGGAACTCCCACGCTGAATGCTACCCTGAACTATCCTTCATGTTTAGATGAACTGTGGACAGGAGAGGAGTTTGTCGAGTTCAGGGGGGAAAAATACTATATTGACCAAGTGCCTACATCTTCAAAGGATAACAAGAGTATCATGTACAAGCATGAGCTTCAATTCGTTTCAGAACGTATCATGCTGGAGAACGTATATTTCATGGACGTGGTGACAGCTGGGGAAGACACATATCATTCCAATTCCACTTCCGTCAAGTTCATGGGGGATATAAACGAGTTTGTTGGTCGTCTTAATGCTTCAATGGCAAAATCGGGTATTGGATATTCGGTAGTGATTGATGAAGATATTACTTCTGAAAGCAAACTTGTTTCTCTTGACAATGTATACCTTGCAGAAGCATTACAGTCCATATATACCATATACGAACTTCCTTATTATTTTGTAGGTAAGGTTTGTCACATTGGATACACAGAACATGTTGTTTCAACTCCATTTGAGTATAGGAAGGGGCTTGTATCAATCAAGAAGATAAATGCCAATTACAAAATAGTAAACCGCGTCACGGGTATTGGAAGTTCTGATAATATTCCTTTCTATTATCCCAATGATGATGAAAAAGGTACAATTGAACGTTCTCAAAATCTTATGCCTTCCATTTATAGAAAGAGTGGGGGAGCGGAACGATTCTACAATGCGCTTAACGACACGTATAAGATACCAGGTACAAATGACTTCTATTCGTTTAAGAATCAATATTCTTCCAATAATGTAAAAGAATTTAAGATTGATTTCAGTGATATAAAGCCTACCATAGAGAATGTAACAAACGATTCGGGGCAGTTATTTGGTGAGATTGCGGATATTGCTTTTGATGCTAACGATAGTGACGAACTTGGAACAGGAGAAGGGAATAATATATTCAATGGCACGGACGAGTATGTACATTCTTATTTCTACATAAAATTACATATATATAATGGGGATTACGGTTTTAACCTATTCGAACAAGGCTTGGAAGGTGGTACGGCTGTAATCAATATGACCACGGGTAATTGTGCTGCTTGCGAGTTTGAAATAGGAGTTACCTATAAGGACAATGAGCCGGGAAGGGCATTCAATCCTGTATTGGTAGATTCTTTCGGGAACTTACCAGCAGGAGACTTTGAGCAAAAAGTTACCTCTAACACATCGAAATATATTGAGAGGCAGCAAGATACTTCCAAAAACGAAGTATGGATTGCTGTAAAAAAAGATAATAGCTCCTTTGGGGTTGTTATGCCAAATGCCACCAATAAATACAGACCTGCTATTGGTGATAAATTTGTACTAACTGGTATCAAAATGCCCAATCCTCTTATAATTGCCGCAGAAAAAAGATTGGAAGAGGCATTAATAAAATATATGTCGGAGAATAATGATGAAAAGTTCACTTTTTCAATAAACTTTTCACGAGTTTTCCTTGCTGAAAATAGTTATTTATGGAACGTGCTAAATGAAAATGCAAGAGTTTATATAAGGTATAATAATCATGAATACCTTATGTATGTAAGTACTTTTACTTGCAAGGCTGATAACAATTGCTTATATGATGTTTCTGTTGAACTTACAGATAAATTATCGGCAAATACTTCCGCTCTAAGAAGTACCATTGCAGAAATAGCAGGAGATATTATAGGAAGCAAGTTGGGAAACTCGAATAATTACAATGATTTATTTGCAAAATTTGCAAAAAAATTCATTCGGAAAGACCAACCCGATGAAACCAGTTTTATAGTTGACTTTTTGAAAGGGCTACGCTCTGAAAGCATCCTTTCTTCGTATATTCGTTCCATGAACTTTTCTTCCGGTGCTCTCGGCGAAGGCTTTGTTATTAAAGTAGACAGCAAGACGGGAGACAGCTATTTGGAAGTAGACCATATGTTGGCACGCAAGAGCGCCACGTTTATTGAGTTGCTGATACAGCGATTACGCCAGGTTGGCGGTCAGATAATACTTTCTCCCGCATCCATGTCATGTTCTAAGGTAGAGGAATACGATACCTTTTACCGCTGTTACTTCGAGAACACAGACGGGGAAAAGACCATTGTTCAGGAATTTGTAATAGGAGACCAAGCCCGCAGCCAGACATTCAACATCAAGCCAGGCGTACATGAGAATGTCTCTAATACCTACTATTGGCGGTTGGTGACAAGCGTAGGTGACAATTACATAGACCTTTCGAAGAGCGACTGTGACACGGGGTCTGCCGCACCACAAGCAGGCGATGACATTGTACAGTTAGGCAACCGGACGGATAAGACCAGACAGAACGCCATCGTATTGGCAGCATACGGGAATGATACTCCGAGCTTCCGTCAGTATGCAGGGATTGATTCTTATTCTTTGACTGGTAAAGAAGTGACAGCTTTCAGTCCTAATGGGAATAAAGTTACTGGTGACTTTATCCTGAAAACGGGTGTGAATATCCTTACCCAGTTCAAGATATTGGAAGATTTGATTTACTCTGAAATCTCCAAAGTGCTTGACGAGGTGCAGGCAAAGGATAATTATCTGTATAACGCATCATTTGCAAGCAATACGAACGGTTGGGAGACAAAGAACGATGTTCGTTTCTTTACTGTGAACGGAAAGTTCTTATTGGTTAACGACAAGTTCTATTCCCGCAAGGATGCCATGGCTACCATTATCAGAGACGGGGATAGAAACGTGCTTCGTATCCTTTCTTCCGGAATTAAACAGCCAAATGCGGACTTAGCCAATAAGCCGACCTATGAGGAAGGAGAAGAACCGAAGAAGTTCTTTATCTCTTTCCGGTATAAGGTAGCTACAGCCGGAACGCTGACAATAGGATTTCCCGGTCAGAACCTGCATTTCACCGAACATCTTGAACCGGGCGAGGAATACGCAATGAAGGAGTATTCCGGCGCATGGGACGGAACGGGCGATTTTGAGTTGAAGTTTACGGGGGATATATACATACATTCGCTGGCTCTTGCCGAAAACGCATTCGAGGATTTGTATACTAAATTAAGTTCCGAAATAAAGCAGACTGCGGAAAGTATCAGGTTGGAAGTAAAGGAACTCTCGGAAAGTAACAATCAAAGGTTCTCACAGATTGAGCAGACAGCGGAAAACCTCAAATTGTCTGTTACAAAAATAGAGGAAGATGTAACGCAGTTGGGGCTGGACATCAATGGGGTTACCGATGAACTTAAATTATATGTCAAAAAAGACGGATTAGGTTCAGAAATCAATGTGGCACTTGATAACATTTCCGTGGTTTCCAAAAATATATACTTTACCGGAAATATATCCGCCAACGGGAATGTGTCTATTCAGGCAGACGGGACAATAAAGGCTATTGGTGGATATTTTGAAGGAGAGATAAATGCAAACAGCGGGGTGTTTAAAAATGTAAGAACTCCTAACAACTCTTTGGTGATAGACGAAAATGGGAATGTTAGCATTGTTGGCAAAATATCAACCGCTTCGTCAGGTACAAAAATAGAAATAAACCCAAATTCAAACAGCCTAAAATTTTATAATTCAAAAGGATATGATGTGGGTGGAATTTCATTCCTTGATAGTGGAGGCGGAGGTACTTCTGTTACTTACCCAAGATTAAAATTGGACAATATAGCAAGTGATGGCAACTTAACTGCGTCTACTACCCTTTTTGCAGGGTCATTGTCAATGATTTCAAATTTAAGTGGTTCAAGATACCAGGTGTCTCTTGGCATCAGCGGACTTTCTTTTTATAAAGATGGAAGATTAACTAAATCATACCCAAGCTCATGAAAAAGATAAATTTTAAACAATTACTGATTGCTACGGACATTACCCGTAAGCATTGTGAAAATATAGATTGTAGAGAGAATTTTGCGAATGTATTATACCGGAACGGTAACGGTATCGCATCGCATGCACTCGCTTTGAAGATATACAACTCCAATGAAGAGACAGAGTATAGTGATGAAGAAATGTCCCTGATACAAGAGCATGCAAATGCTTTTTGCAAACCTTTCTTCATTGACGCGCTCAATCGTGCTATCAACAATCAACCGGAAGAAGTAACCGATAAACAGGAATAATTATGGCTTGGACAGAACAGGATTATCAAGAAATAGTTGCCCGTCTTATGGCTAACTCCATAGGGGTTAATGAAGTACCGAATGCGGACAAAGCGGATGATGTAACATCATTACCTGCATTTAAACCTTCAGGAAGCAACAGTGAAGCTTCTGTGGTCAATTATCCTTTAGAATTTTTGAAAGGAGAACAAGGCGAGCCAGGTATACAAGGAGAACCAGGAAAGTCATTTAAGGTAGCCGGCGAATACGCCACCCTTGAAGCCTTGAAATCTGCCGTTCCCGATGGTTCGGCAGTTGACGGGTTCATGGCTGTAGGTACGGAAGCCCCTTATGATTACTACGCATGGGTGAACGGCGAATGGGTAAGTCAGGGGAAGATAGGCGGCATAGATGAAGCGCCAACTGATGGAAAGGCATACGGTCGTAAGAATGGGAATTGGGCGGAAGTTCCTGAAAAATCCGATGTTCTTACCAAGACCAACACTTCATCATTCACCCCTACGGGCGATTACCAGCCTGCAACGAAGAAGTATGTGGATGATAAACACATTATGCTTACGATTACAGATGAAGCTCATATACAGTTGATTTCAAATCAAGAAGTTAAAGCAGGAGAAGCCGAATCAAAAATAAATCTTGTATTTGGAAGCATTGATAATTTTAAAAATATTATACAGAGATTATTAAGTGATAATATTTTATTCCTAAAAATTACAGAAAAAGAAATCTTTAAAGTAAGTACGAGTCACACATATTGCAATCCCGATAATGGAGCTTATGAACTTTCGTTTATTTATACTTATACTTCTATTGCCGATGCAAATAATATTAGCTTAGTTACAAAAAGAATTTTTATTGCATTGAATTCAAATGCTACAAATTTTTTCGTAGTAAAAGATATACTCGTTTCCGACAACCTCACCACCCTCACCAAGAAAACCGCTGCCGAGTACGATACTATTGGCTCTAAGGATGCCAATACAGCATATTGTGTAACCGATTAAAGGATAATGATTATGTTAAAAATAGGAGAATTGACCTCAGGGCTATTTGCTGGAGATAAGCTGATTGCGGGCAAAGAATTTGATTGGAGCAAATTATATGATGCTTTAACCTATTTACCACCTACTGATACACAATATGGAACAAGAATGTTAATAATAGCCAATCTTAGTTCACACGATATTAGTCTATATAGAAGTGGACAATTAACTATTGTTGAAAGTGGTAAAATAGATTGGTATTCTAATGGTGTAGGTAGTAATATTGATTTTGATATACAAAATGAAAGCAACGGCCCTGTTAGATATTTAGAAATCTATAAATGTAGACTTGTAGGTAGTAGTGATTCGCAAATGGAAATTAATGAAAATATATGTCAACCTGGAAGTGCTATTCAAAGTTTTATTGCTGGCGATTTTGATGATTTAGATTATGTACTTTTTGTTTTTGATTATAATGAATAAATAAGATGATGTATATGAAAACAATCTACTACAACAGCAAATTAGCCAAACTTATCCTCTTTGGAGGCTACACAACAATCATGTTCATCGGCTTCATCCTTACGAAGCTGAAAGAGTTGTCCGAAACAACCATACGTCATGAACGTACACATCAGAAACAGTTCTTCGAGTGCATGGAGATAGCGGCTATCCCATCCGTATTGTTGGCGTTTCATGTCAGCGCATGGTGGTTGCTCCTTATCCCGCTATTCTATTACATTCTGTATTTGGCTGAATGGTTTGTAAGCTTCGTGTACCATCTGTTTACAGACGATAAGATTGGGGACGGCAAGGTCAATAAAAACGCTTACCGTGCGAGCGCATTTGAAATGGAAGCCAAACTCAACCAGGATAATCCGAACTATCTGAAAGAACGCAAATGGGGTGCATGGTTCAGATACTACGGCAAGATATGAAAATCCCGTCCTACTCTCACGAGCAAAACGGAATGACAGTAGTTTGCTTATTTGATAAGAGACACAAAGATAGGAATAATTGACAAATAACGATAAGATGAAGAATAACATTATTACCCAAAGCATACCGGGTGGTTTCTCGGTAATAGCAAGCAGTTTTATTGCACAGTCATTGGAACACATGATACCGTGGCTGATAGTAACATTTTCAGTCGTTGTATGCGATTTAATGTTCGGGATAAGGAAATGCTTGCTATTGGGTGAAGAATTTCGGTTTTCAAGTGCCGTGCGCCGTACTATGGGTAAAATGGTGACATACTTTGCCTTTGTTTGTATGGTGGTGATGATAAACATTGCTTCCGGCAATAAATGGAATATTGATGTGTATTCATGCTTGTTTGTCTGCTTCATAGAGTTCTGCTCTATCATAAGCAATATCTTGAAGCCAAAGGGATATAATTTTAACTTACTGAAAGCGTTGGGATTGTTCGGAAAGAAAGTGCTCGATGTCAAGAAAGAAGATATGAGTGAAATAATAACTAAAGATAAGGAGTAACAAAATGAAAAAGAAACTGATTATCGCAGCGATTGTTATCGCTATCATCGTGGGAGTTATGCTGTACATGCACTACACCCCGTTTTGGGTGAACCTGACTACTGTTGCATCATTCGGTGTCGGTGTTGTTGCCGGATGGGTGGCTCGTGTGGTTTATGACAAATATTTCAAGGAGGATGTGCAGAATGAAAATATTGATTGACAACGGGCACGGAAGTAACACTTCGGGCAAGTGTTCACCGGACGGAAGATTGAAAGAGTATGCGTATACCCGTGAGATTGCCATACGTTTGGAAGCCGAATTGCGCAAACAAGGCGTTGATGCCGAACGTATCGTCAAAGAGGAAATAGACGTTCCTCTATCGGAGCGTTGCCGTAGGGCGAACGAATACAAGGCAAGTGACACAATCCTCGTATCTATCCACTGTAATGCAGCGGGAAGCGGCTCTGAATGGATGCAGGCACGTGGTTGGGAAGCGTGGACTTCGGCAGGTCAGACGAAAGCCGATAAATTAGCTGATAGCTTATATGTGGCAGCCGGACGACTTTTGCCGGGTATGAAGATACGCAAGGATATGACGGATGGCGACCCTGATAAGGAAAGCGGGTTCTACATTTTGAAGCACACGAAGTGCCCGGCAGTCCTTACAGAGAACCTATTCCAAGACAATAAGGAAGATGTTGGCTTCTTATTATCGGAAGAGGGGAAGCGGGCAATAGTGGACTTGCATGTGCAGGGAATTGTGAACTATTTGAATAACTCTAAAAAGTAAACATCATGGCAGCAGAAGTTTTATCATTTCAACAAGAAGAAGGCAAAACAGCGTATTACGCAACGTTTGTCAGTGACGGTAATCCCGTTACCATACAGATAAAGAACAAGGGCGGAATGGTGACTGTATTTGCCAATATCGAGGGCATGAATCCTATCCCGCTTTTCCCAAATGCCAATCAAGCCTTAGGTCCTTCCAATGTGATATTTCGTCTTATTGGCATAGCGGCAGGTATGGAAATTACAATAAGAAGTGCTACGAAAGTGTCAGAAGCGAAAATGATTAAAGAGGGATAGCCTTATGAAACCAATCACTATCCCTCACATCAGCATTCCTATAATCGGCATTCCCGTAATCAGCATACTTACCATAGGGTTTCCCGGTGCTGGCGGAAATAAGCCGCATCCATTTCCTGACGAAGGGTATTTATTATTAGCCAATGACGCTCCATTGTTGTTGACTAATGAAGAGCCGATATTGCTTACAAGTAAAAATAAATAGTAGTATGGAAGAGAAAATAGAAAAAGGACAACAAATTGGACAACTCCCCAAAAGAGACGTTTTGACGGGTAATGAGCAGTTTCCATTTCAAGAAGACAGAGAAAATGGTTCTATCACCCCTAACGTCCTAAAGAGTTTCATTAGTTCCGGAAAAGGTGGATATATGAGCTATATAACCGAGTATAATGTTTCCATTCATCATCCTTCATTCGGGATTGATGGCAGTAATAGATATACATTAGAAGGTGCTATTGTTCAAGTTCCGGAAGATATAAGAACGGTTGGGCTAAAGGTGTCATTCTTGAACAATAGCGGACTTGTGGAGACATGGGAATTTGCAGGTGGAGTATTTGAAAATATCGAGAACTGGAAATCAAATGAAGATAAATTGACCGATATTCGAGATGAAGCCATCGACAAAATAAAGGATGCGGAAAGTGATGCAATTTCAAATTTCAGTTCCCAGCGTGTTACTCCTGATATGCTGTCCGAATCAACCAAGCAGTTTATTAATGCAAGTGGTGGCGGTACAATAAACAATCTTGCGGACGACGAAGACCTTGTGTCTGTAGACAAAGGGGAAAATTTAAGTGTTTTAAAATTTGCTGACCGTGCCTATAATCTTGAAACGCATATAGGAATGGGATATAAAATTCTGCGCAGGAATATTATAGACGGTAAAAATATACTTACCCAAGAAATGTTTAACCGTACTAATACAGTTTATGTTATACAGTATGATTTTAATTTAGATGGTAAAACCATAAATCTTCCCAGAAGGACCAAACTGCTGTTTAATGGCGGTAGTTTGAGCAATGGAAAAATTAACTCAAAAGCTCACATTGAGAATTTCAGTGTTGATGGAAATTTTACGTTTAAAGATGTGCAGTTCGGAGCCTACAGTGCTGTGATGGATTTATCCAGTTGTATTCTTCCCACAATAGAAAAAGATGGAAATTATGGTTATGATTTGTCGTTTGTATTGAATACGATAAATAAATGGAAAGCAGATAATCATTATAACCTTAATCTTAAGATTGTTTTCCCATGGTCAACACTTTATTTTATAAAGGAGACCATCTATGTTGATAAAAATGTTTCAATAGATTTTAACGGTTCGATACTTGTTCCGATAAATAGCCTTGATTTTTGTTTTTCTGTTTCTTCCCAAAACCGGATGTACGATGATACCAATACAGGTAAAGTTCAAGGCTCTTATATAAAGAATTTTGTTATAAATGATTCTTTTGGTACAAGATCTAAGTTTATGTTTGTTGCTGACAATCATGAGATTTCCAATGTAAAGGCAATTAAACTGTCAAATACTTTATTAACCTATGGCGGATATATCGAAGATGCTCCGAATGATGTTAACTATATTGACTTTAAAAATATACATGATATTGAACTGAGTAATGAAGTTCGGAAATTTGACGATATTGTTATCGGTAAAGGTGATGGCTGTAGGTTGGACGGTATCCATGGATGTAAGATAAAGATAGAAGGTTCCCAGGGATTTGTCGCATCTAATTGCGTTAACTGCGGTTTCGAACTGCGGGGAAGTCAGGGTGTGATAATCAATCATCATGACGAAGAGGCCAAAGGGTATATACTGACTAATTCTTCATTGACTATGGTTGCTTCAAAGATATGGAAACATAATAGGAACTTGATAACTATAGCTGATGATACGGATTACATGCTATATGGGAATAAGATTTGTGCTTTATCTAAATTAGTTCTTAATGATGTCATTATTGCCGGTTCATTGCATCTGGATTTTGGGCTAATACCTAAAACTGTTTATGATATTTTTTGGGATAATGCAAAATGTGATACCGCTCCAAAGATTATTCTAAACAACACAAGGGTAAAGTCTTCATCCTACAGAGAATTTTTTAATACAGCCGGTGAGTGTTTACTATCAAATGTCAGGTATACGGACATCTGCCAGCCACATGGTTACACTTCTGAGTTAAATAGTATCACGGCAAAGCCTGCATGGTTTGAATCGGATTTGGCTATAAGGGATTTGTCCGGTTCAAAATATGATGTGTTTTACCTTTATGATGATATGAGAAAGGCAGGCGTTAAACTGAACGAAGTGGTTTTTAATGCTACTCCCAAACCGTTTGAAGAGCAGAAATATATTGCGACAATATGTTTGTCTAAGGATTTTAGTGACATACATTATGGAACGTTGCTTTTTTATCACAAAAATAAGGATGTAATAGATTACAAATATTCTCTCGGATTAGATAATTTTGAATTTCATACAGTCAATGAATATTGGGACAATGGAGAGGATGGTTATCTGTTTTTTGACACCGGTAATGCCTTGAACAACCGTATTTTTAAAACATTATCTTCCTCTTTAGATAAATACAATGAGTGCTCTAAGTATATAAAGAACGGCATTAACTGTATCGCTTATTTAAGAGAGATACCTCAATATGGAGAATGGATAATAGGCGATATGGTAGTAGTTGATGGAAACACATATGCCTATAATGGGAAATTATGGTTGGATGCAAGCGGTACTCCGTCTTCTGTTGCCAGATCAGGGGCAACAGGAGAGAGACCACAAAATGTTTTGGCTGGGTTCTGTTATTTCGATAAGACAATAAATAAGCCTGTATGGTGGAATGGTTCTTCATGGACAGATGCCAGTGGAGCTACGGTGTAATGTTTTACTAATTGTTTAATTATTTATGGTATGATAAATAATATCTTAGGTGCGGTGGTATATCTGTCCACCGCCATAGTATTCGGTGGCAGTACTGCACTGCTGATGCTCTTTATAAAGGAAAACAGCGACCGTTGCCACTACTATAACGGCAAGTGGAACAAAACAGACTTGCTGTGTGGAGCTGTCGCAATATGTGCAGGCGTGGTGGTTAATCATTATCTGTTGAAGTTATGAAGAAGTTAGTGTATATAGTGTTTCTTGTGTTGACGGTGTGTTCTTGTAGAACGAGGACTGTTTATATGCCGGTTGAGACAAAGGTTCTTGACAGTGTGGTTTTCCATGATACAACATTTCAAGAAAAGCTGATACCGTACAAGGACAGCGTATCTGTTGCCGATACAACGTCATTCCTTCGCAATCCATATGCCTACAGCTATGCTTCATTTAGCAACGGGATATTGAACCATTCATTGGGTATTTATCCTCATGCTACGGTAACGGTCAAAATGCCGTATTTTATCGAAAAGATAAGAAGGATTGAAGTGCCCAAACCTTATCCGGTAGAGAGGGAACTGTCGTGGTGGGAAAAATTTAAAATCAATTACGGTGGTGTCAGCATTTCGATAAATCTGACATGCGTTTTGTTCGTAATTGTTTGGCTCACCATAAAGATAAGAAAGGAATTAACGATGTAGAAGTTGGCTTGTAGCTAACACTCTTTCGGGGCTTAGAGTAAAAAGAAAGCCCCCAACGTTTCACGTTAATATTGCCACATAAAAACATGATAAGCATAAGACAATGCACGTTGGAGGCTTTAATATCTTCAACGCATTATCTTATGCTTTGTTCATTTAATCTCATGTTTTATGTGGCAAGGCAAAGATAAATATAAAATTCAGAAAAACTATGTGTAAATCAGAAATCTTTGCCGAAACAATTAATCTCGTGGCGCAGGAGACCGAAATTACCGCCAGCCGAATACTATCTTCGGATAAGGATACGGAAACCGTAGACGCCCGCTATTTGCTTGTACAGTTGCTTGTCGAAAGGGGAATGTATCCTTCGCAGATAGCTCCTAAAATCCACAAGACCAAACGTGCGATAAACTACATGATTTCCAATTTCCAGGAACGTATGGAAGGCGGGAAAATGTTGAGAATATATTGGGAAAACATTAGGAAAGCGTTGGGAAACAACTGATTTCATGGCAGTATCGGTATTTATACTTTTGTGATGCGGTTGATTTTGACCGTAATACAAAATATAAATCTCTATGGAAAGAACGTATGTCTTCAATCAAGACGGGAACAACGGAAATGGTGGCGGAAGCAAATTCGACATCATGGCTATGTTGCCCAACTTGATGGGAAGCAAGGGTGTAGACCCCGGACTTCTCGCTTTACTGAACCAGGGACGTGGCAGCCAAGACCAATGGGGCGGCTCGTGGTGGTTCATCTGGATTATCCTTTTGTGGTTCTGTTGGGGCGGCAACGGCTTCGGCAACCGCTTTGGCAATGGTGGCGGTCTGCCTGCCGAGCTTAACGGTGATGTCGGTCGTGAATACCTGATGTCAGCCATTCAGGGCAATGGCAATGCCATCAACCAGCTTGCTTCTTCTTTGAACTGCTCTACCCAACAGTTACAGAGCGCCCTGTGCAACATCCAGGGACTTATCGCCAATGTAGGAAATCAGGTGGGCATGTCAAGCCAGCAAATCATCAACGCATTCCAGTCCGGAAATCAGGCTGTTCTTACTCAGATTGCAGATTGCTGCTGCAAAAATCAAGCAGCAATTGAGCGTCAAGGGTATGAAAGCCGCTTAGCAAGCTGCGAAAACATGAATACGCTTACACGCACAATGGAAGGGAATACGCGTTCTTTAGCGGACGCTTACCGTGAAGGTTTCCAAGCACTTGTAGCAAAAATGGATGCGGCAGAGGCGCGTCGTCAGCAAGAAGCGTTGGCTGCTAAAGACGCTGAAATCTCTACTTTAAAAGGTGAAATTTCACAGCGTAATCAGAATGCAACTATTCTTGGAAACGTAACGCAACAAATTGCTCCAATAGTAGCAAGTCTACAAACATTGCAGGGAGAGGTGGATAAAATCCGCTGTTCAATGCCGCCTACAGTAGCAGTGCCATACCCGCAATTGCAAGCATTTAACCCTGAGATAGCTCGTGCTGCGGCTTTCGGTGCTTACGCCGGTGATGCAATGTATGGGCGTAGCGGTTGTGGTTGTAACAACTACTGGGGTTAATTCCGGTAAGAAAGGGGGTAATTATGTGGCCTAACTTTTTTACAGGATTTCCTTTCTTGTTCCCTACTATTGGAAGGGCTAATTTCAATACCCTTCCTACGGTAGCCGTAACGGTCGGCACGGAGAACGTGACTTTGGAGCTGCCTAACCATGCGTTCCGTAACAGAAGCTATGTAGGCGGTTTCTATGTCAGTCTCCGCCAGGCGATACCTGCCGGTACGACTGCTACACTCCCGATACTGATAGGGACTAATGGGGATACAAGACCGTTGCTGGCTTACAACAATGAGCCGGTGACTGTCGGCAACCTTGCCGGAACGGGTATCTACGAAATCCACTATAACAAGTACACCAACGAACTGTTCCTTGTTAACGGTGGGTATCGTCCGACAACCGCATCGACACCGACTCCGACAGCAGAAGCAACCGCTCAAAAGAGCAAGTAGTTAACATGGGGCTTTGTGGTTGTTTCCAAAATGGAAATAGCCACACCCCTTTAAAATCAAACCAATATGTTTCAATCACTTCGTACCAATAACCAGTTGTATATACTTCATAAGGATGCTAACCCGTTTATCGAATACGGTCCGGTAGTCAGCGTTTCCGCTCCTAAGCCGAAATATCCTATGGCACCCCCTATGGGGCAGTTGCCCCAAATGGAAATGGTTGTGGATGTCGTTGTCTGTATCAACGGGCAGAACACGACTTTCCAAAATCTACCTGCCGGCATGGATATAGCCGACTTCGGACAGAACGGCAATATCGTAGTGTCATGCTCTCGTGATGCGATGAATAACGAGGTCGCTTCTATGAAACAGAAAAGCATAGACATCATCAACAGCATGGACTTCCACAATTCCGTCATTGCGGGATGTGACAAGATGCTGACGCTCTTGAACCCTGAATTTGCAGAGAAACAACGTCAGGAGCAGGAAATATCCTCTCTGAAAGGGCAAATGGCGGAAATGAGCAAGAACATGTCCGACCTTATGGAATTGAACAAACGGCTTATGGAACAGCTCGGAGTTGCTGAAACATCTAAAACAAAGAAATAATATGGGAATGTGGGAAATATTGGAAGAAGGGCGCGGAGAATATGACCGTGACTTCGGTATGAGAGGCGGTAATCCTATGGAAGAAGCCTATAGAGAGGGTTGTCGTCATGGTTACGAGAAAGCCATGCGTGAGATGCAGGGCGGTGAAATGGGCTATCGTAACAGCGGTGGTTCACGCGGTGGAAGCTATAGCGGCGGCTCGGATATGGGAGAACGTCGTATGCCGGGTTACTTCCCGGAATATCCGGTTTACAACGAACGCCGCGATTCACAGCCTTACGGTGATGATATGGGCGAACGCAGACGCAGACGCGCCAACGGAGAGTTCATGTAATGGAGAGGGGATTATTCCCCTCTTTTGCCAATCACTTAAAATCAGGAAAATATGAAACAAAGATTAGATACATACGACAGAATACCGCCTGCAATGGCTGACTATCTCAGCCAGTACGGATGGCATTTCAGCAAGAAGATGTGCCTATGGGCTGTTTCCCGCATGAAGATGGAAAACAAATCTACGGGAAAGGAGGAAAAACTTGAACCAATCAGCAAAGAACAGGTAGAGGAGCTTCTTAAAAAGTACAGTATAAACCTGGAGAAGGATGCAGGGTACGACAGCGTTTACGTGGCAAACATGGCGAAGTCGGATTACTACAAAAGTTCTATCACTGACGAAGCCCATCTCGCATTGTTCATTAAGGATTACATAGATGATGTGGACGCTTACAATGGAATGCCTTTCACGCGGTTCTATGCCGACTGCATAGGCTCCGGCAATCCTATCATGTGGGAACAGATGATGTAGCCTATGATAATACAGGAATTTTACATACCGGATTATGATTGGGAAGTGCGTGTATATTATGCGGTGGACTGCTATTATACCGACCGTATCATCGCTGACCTTCAGCGGGTAGGATGCAGGGGGATGGATTTGGCGAATGCCTATAAGAACATGCGCTCCTGCAATCTGAATACGGGTATCACTTACTCCAATATCCGAAACAGGCAAACCGTAATGGTTATAGCCCTTACTTCTTCTCCGGCAGAGTTTCAGAACTCTTTCGACCACGAAAAGGGGCATCTATGCCGGCATATCTCACGGGCGTTCGGCATCGACCCATACGGGGAAGAGGCGCAGTACCTTAGCGGATATGTGGGACAGAAGATGTTCCCGGTAGCGAAGAAATTTTTGTGTGAACATTGTAGACGTAGCTTATGTGGAAAATAGTACAAGCCATTTTATCAGGCAAATCACGGGAAGAAGTATATAACATGCTTTCTCCCGAACAGAAAGAGACGCTGAACAGCCTTGCCGCGGCAAATGGTATAAACCGCCAACAACGTAGAAAACTTGAACGTGATGCGAAAAAGGGATTACATAGATGAACTGCTTGAATTGGCGGACAATGTCCTTTACATGGACTATTGCCGCCTTTTCCGGGTTATCCAATGGAACGTTTAGAACGCCTTGAACGGGTTCTCCATTGGGTTATACCGCTTGCCGTTTTGGTGAGGGTATTAGCTTGGTGTCTCTAATTCTTTTGCTTTAACCGTATGATTTCTGCCCCACATTACTGCGTTATACAGCGAAGTGGCATACATCTTAATCTCATCCTTGCTTTCAAGGAAATCAACCTTAGAAGCTGCTATCATAGCCTCTGTATAAATCTCTTTGTTTAAAATATTATTCTCTTTCATATTATCTGCATTTAACTTTTGTAAGTCCATACTTAGCCAATCTTAGATATATTGTCCTCACACTCACATCCAACATTTCAGCCATTCTGCGGGGCGGTATCTTTTCTTCCTTGTACAACTTGGTAATGTTTTCTTCCGAAAGCGGGTCAACGAAAGGTTTCTTCGGCTCTGCTATCCCCATCCGTTTACGTGCCTTCGCTGCATATGCTTCATTTTGTTTGTCTTTTGTGACGTAAATAACAGTGGTCTTGTTAAGGCGTAGAGGGAATAGCCTTCTTTCCACTTCCTTGTGTTGTTCGGCAAAGCTTTCCGCATCCCCGTTGACCGCAGTGTCAATCTTCTTGTATTTGTCCGGGATGCGGGAGTGTCTGTCTCTGATTATTCTGCCTGCTTTTCTCATGACTTCTTTTGAACGGTCGTTTGACAACTCATTTAGTTTTTCAAAATTAAACCCCATACATAGTTTCTTTTGCGTAGCGTTTCAATTCGCCAATGGAAAATAATCTCTCTTTCTCGTAAATCCCGGCTGCACTATGTTCAAGACTACATCCATTGGAATAATGCCACCCTTCGAGGAATATTACAGCATCACATTGGAGCAGGGCAGTAATATCCCTGCCTATATGCTCTTCGTAACTCGCGTCCGGATTTGAAGATACCTCTAAGGGAGATACAGCTTCAAAACCAAGTTGTTCTATCAACTCAGAAGCAGATTTGCATCTTTTCTCAACATCTTTTATGTCATACCCAGTGATAGGCAGACTGATATATACTTTCTTTTTACTCATAACATTATTTACTCTTCAATTTATCAAGGAACTTGCTATCTCCCGAATAATTCACACCGATAGCCTTTTTACTTTCAACAATCTGTTCCAAAAGGGTCATAGCTTCCTTTCTCACTTCTTCTACTTCATTATAACCGCAAGCTTTATCAACCAACTGCTCCATAGTCGATTTAGGCTTGGAAAGCTGTTCTTTGAGCTTGTTTAATCTCCAGTAGCAGTAATCAATTGTGGCGATGTGCTCTAATTTACTCATGGTTATATTATTCATTTATAATTAATTCACACCAACTATTATCGCTTTCCCAAAACCATTGATAGCCGCCAGCGTGTTTACGCTTTCCGGAACAGCAATTCCTGATATTACGGGCGCAAATGCCAGTCTTTCGTTCCGCATCGTTAGAGGACTGGAAAACACCTTGTAACCGTCCGCTCTTTATAGCTACTACTTTCTTTGCATTGCAGCCCGCTATATTAGGGTTTCCCGTTCTCCCTAAGGTTAATCCTTTAATCATACTTTCCCTTTTATGCGAAGGGATGTAATCATCCCATTTCTTCCCCTTGTTATGGGGGATACTTCCTTTCAAAAACCGCCCGTTAATAGGGTTGCGGTTTAATCGCTGTGGAGGTATATATAATTCATTCATCTTTAAATTCAAGTTTTGGGTTACTGGTAGTCTCGATATTCCTTTTCTTTGTCTTAACCATTCTCCGATAAACATCATCAATCAATTGCTTAAGCTCATTGACGTAGCTTTCCATGCTCCAGCCTTCGAGTTGACACACCATTAAATCAAATTCTATTTCTTGTAGCAGCTTTACTTTAAACCTCTCGCGTGCAAAGACATTTACCCGTTGACGCACATTACGGTTAATCATCGGGTCTTGTTTAGGTTCTTTGCTATTGGGGATAGATTTTTTCACGGGGTGATGGTTATCTGTTATGTCGTTAACATGAACATTCATAGCTTTTACAAGAATTCTTACTCCTCCGTTTAAGACGCTTTTCCCGTTTGTGTAAAAGTCGTATCCGGCCAAAGGAGAGCCAGTATGCTTGTCAATGGAGAAACCCTCGGGTGGTTTATCATAGAGTTCCCAATTCATGTATTTACTCATGGTTGTACCTTTCTTGTAACTCTTTCAAAACAATCTCCACACCTTCATCCAATCCTTTCTTGTAACCGGATACACGCTCACCTATATTGTAGACCAAGCATCCTGCAACGATAAGAATAACTCCTACAGTCCTATGCCAATAGGGCAGGGATACACTGAACGGTGAGAATGTCAACCGGAAATGCCCGATGAATAATGCTGATACGATGAATATCGCAAGAAAAAATATTAGGTTTGCTT